>ERZ773225.21-NODE-21-length-224057-cov-7.154753_pt1 | contig 224057 bp, 211 predicted proteins | sample MGYA00580993_ERZ773225 | MGnify/ENA primary metagenome ERZ773225 (study PRJEB29015, sample SAMEA2737748) | human gut metagenome | biome: human gut; feature: human-associated habitat; material: faeces | place: China | collected 2012 ...
AGAAATTAAATTCTTAGATTTAATAATAATTTGATAAAATTTTTTAGAATTCTAATATATTAACGTTAATCCTTACATAGATGCTTATCTATGTAAGTTCATTAATTATATATCTCAAGCCATAGAAAAACAAGCAAAATCGTGTAACAAATTATTACACATTTGCCTGTTTTTCAACATTTTTTTCAGCCGCCTTTCGCTATAGCGAAAGGTAACTTCTTTTTTTAGTTCCACTGTGTGGAACTGCCATTTTAATTTTCAATTATGATTCTATTGTCTTTCATTTTCTTTTTTATTTCATCATTTCTATATGATTTTATACGATATTCATTCTTTCCATCAAATCTAATTGTTACAGATTTTGTATAATCGGTATTACTCATCTCACGCATTTCATCTATTATAAGACTCGCTTTAGTTTCTTTCATAGTCTCGAATGTAGTCATAAATCCGATGCCAGTACCTCCAGAATCTTTGTGTGTAGTTGCAGGTTTCAAGCCTAAATTTAGTAATGTATCAATTTCAAATTCTATACCTGTATCAAATACACAAAACTCATAAACTCCATTATTCTCTCCAAGCACCGCTAATATGCTCTTGAAAGTATTATTGCTAAAATCAATTGCAATAATCGCATCTCTTAAATGGTCACCAATCAAAGTAACTAATCTACTTTGTGGGATTTTATTATTTATCATATGATAAATATTTCCAATAATTTTTAGATTAAATTGAATTTTCTTGCTATCGCACTCTGACTGCATATACTTAAACATATCATCAATTTCAACTATTCCTGTAGTTGGTAATTTATCTAAAGTTTTAATCTCCTGAGCTTTATCTGTGTACTCTTTTGTTAAATCGTTTATTTGTTTAGAGAGATCTAACTCATCTGCTATTTCGGTATTCATACTCGTTATTTCTTCAACTTTATGTATCAAAGACTTCTGTCTGTTGTAGAATTCATGATTTAACTTGCTAATCTTATACTTTTCATCAGATAGAGATTTTATTTGAGCATCCTTCAAAGCAATTTCAGATTTATAATCTTCAATATTCTTAGCTAAAAGCTTTTGCTTGTAGTATAAGGTAAGAGTTTTTTGAATCATGATAATAATCATAATTAATGATGTTACTATAACTATAAAAATATTACTTCCAAAGTATTTCTCTGAACTTCCGAACAAACAATAAGCAAATATTGCAATCACACTTATAACTATCATTATGATGCATAAATATTCATTTCCTAATGGATCTTTAAGAAAACTTATTCCATTTTTTATCTTTTTAATATTTAAAATACCTGCTAATAATAATACTTCAATAATTAACGTTAAACTCAAATCAATTATTTGATATCTAATATTCATTATTATTTTCAGGAATACTTCTATAAATGACACTACTATAAATAATGTATACACACTAGCATTAGATATTAAAGCACTTGCTATAACTGACTTCTTGTTCCCTCTATTATGTATTTTCAGTAAAGCAATTTGAAAAATATATGATAATATTACTACTAAGAAAGTATTACTGTTTAACATTATTCTCATACATGTATAAAATGCTGTTTGAGCTATACAACTAATAATTATAAATTTTTTATTGATTTTTTCTCCATTTATTTTGAAAAACATAACATATATAAGCATATTTAAAATCAAATTTTTAATTATTACATCTATTATTTCCTTATCCATTTTTATTCCCTTACTTATATAATTTTATTTATTATAATATAAAAAAAAGATGTAATCAACTGTTTATTGATTACATCAAAGTATTTTTTATAGACCTGCCATGTGTCTTAACCACGCTATTATTTCATCCCAAGTCATCTTTAGTTCACCGCCTATCTTTTTATTTATTACAATAAAAAGATACCACTCGAATGCCTTGATACGAGTGGTTTTTAGAGGCGAACATCATGTGTAAATTTTGAAATTCTATAACATTTTATACAATTTCATTCGCACAAAATTTTCACTTTTTTCTTAAATTTTATGGCTTTTTTTACCAATAGATAAAACTTAATCTAAAAAAGAGTGTAATTTTAATATAAAGTCCTTATTGGAACACACACTTTTTTTCAGTGTCAACTCCGCTTTGTACATTATATAAAAACTCACTCTTTTTTTAGATCTCTTTCTTTATTTTATCTACATAATAGTAAATGAATTCTACAGGTGTTGGTACACCAGTATTATAATTTATGTGTGCTGTATAAAGTTTCTCTAAATCTTCAATAGCAGTTACTCTCCATGCACGCACTATCGCATTTTGCATAGCTCTATTTATAGTACTTGTAGGTCTTTTATGTTTTGATAACAAGTATTGATTTATAGAAACCTGACTATTCTCTCCTTCCTCAGATAACAAATATGTTATTGCATCAAATAAATATTTTCTGCCCTGCAAGTGTGATGCTATACCTATTAAATCTAATTCGTAATTTACCTTTTCCGCTATTAGTTTTTCTTGTTTTGCCTTTTCTTCTTCTATTTCTTTTATATCTGTAGATGCTGTATTTGTATAATTGTTAAGTAATAGTAACGTGTTTATTACATTTGCCACATTATAGTTTTCTTGCTTCTTATAGAAAATGAAGTCAACTTTATTTTGATGTAAATAATCATATACTGAATCTGAATATACATTTGTTGTTACAACAATTTTGGGAATTTTACTTAGCTTCGTAATTTTAAGCTTTTCTAAAAACTCAAATCCATTTCCAGTACCTGAATTTAGTTCTAAGTCTAAGATTACTCCATCAATATCATTTTCCTTTAGACATTTAATGCCTTCTTCTGTTGAGTTTGTTATCTTCACAAATGTCACATCATTCATTTTCTCGGCTAATTTTTTAAATTTATCTTGTTCCTTCTTTTCATCTTCAATTAATATCAATTTCATTTCTACATCACCTTCTACTTCTTATTTTCGACATATTCTATCATATATTGTCATGTTTTACCACATCTTCTATCTGCTTTTTGTCATCTATTTTTAATTTTTTCAAACTAAAATCTATTAAAATAGAGAAAGAAAGGATGTTTTATTATGTTAAGAAAAGAAATAGGATTAAGAATAAAAAATATACGTTTAAATATGAATATGACGAAGCAGAAAATGGCAGATTTGCTTGGTATTTCTGGACAATATCTTGGCATGATTGAACGTGGTGAAGGCACCCTGTCTGTTGATAAATTGAAGATACTTTGTGATATGACTGGTTTATCTGCTGATTATATTCTATTTGGTAAAGATTTTAATTCTACCCTAAACCTTTCTAAAAAACTTTCAGGTTATTCTGATGAAGAAATAAAACTTGGTTGTGCAACGCTTGAAAATTTAGCCTTGTTTCTTAAACATATAGATTAATAATTAACCTATAAATTTGAATTAATATTATTTCAAATTTATAGGCTTTATTAAAATTAATTTTCTGATATAAACTTATAAATATTATTTCAAATATTTTATTTCAAACATTGTTCCTTTTCCCTCTTCCGACTCAACTTTGATATATCCGTTTGCTTTTTCTATTATTGTTTTTGCGAGCGAAAGTCCAATACCAATACTATTTTCAGAACTATTTTTTGATTTATAAAATCTTTCAAATATATGATTTATGTCTTTCTTACTTATTCCTTCTCCTTCATCTTTAATCTGTATTTTTACAAACACACTCGTATTTTCCACATTTATATAAATGTTAGAATTATCACTACTATGTTCCACAGCATTTTTTATTATGTTTGTAATTGCTTCTAATTGCCAATTGTAGTCAGCATTTATTGTAGCCGCTTCGTCTATATTAGAAATTATTTTTATATTTTTTACATCTAATATTATTGCTAAATTTGATACGGCTTTATCTATTAAGTTCCTTACATTTATTTCTTCATTTTTCATTACAATAGCTCCTGCATCAAATTTTGCAAGTTTCAGTAATGAGACTACCAAAGAAGAAATCCAGTCAACCTGTTTACTTATTTCTTTTATGAACTCTACTCTAGTTTTACTATCCATGTTTGGATTGTCTTCTATATTATCTAGCATTATTCTCATTGATGTAATTGGTGTTTTTATTTGGTGTGATATATCTGCCAAAGAATTACTTAGGCTCACTTTTTCTTTTTCACTATTTTCAGCTGTTTCTCTTAATAATATTGTAGTTTTATACAATTCATTTCTTAACCTTGATATTTCATCTTCCCCGTTTTCTTCTATTTTTAGCTTGTAGTTGCCTCTGTTTACTTCATTTAAATATTGATTTACTTCTCTTATTCTGATTTCTTTTTTATTATTGTAATATATCACAATTAATATAATTACAATTCCAAATATTGAAATATATAATATGTTTATTTTTCTGTCTACATTTTTTTCATCTTCTAATTTTTTTATATAATTTTCATTATCTAAATAACCATATTTTTTTAATATATTGGTTTTGTTATTTTTAGTGTTTCTTAATATATTCAATATTTCTTCTTCTCTTACATCTGGATATTTTTCTATTACTGTATCAACTATATTCGATATTGCTGAATTTACTATATATTCATATTTTTCATTCTGCTTTTCTGAAATATAACAATATCCCAATATTGCAACAATTACTAAACATGCTCCGCATATTGCACTTTTAACTTTTTCCATTTATTCTCACTCCCTGCTTACTTTTCAACTCTGTACCCGATTCCTTTAATAGTTTTAATTACATCATTTTCTCCGAGTTTTGCTCTTATTCTTTTTACATAAACAGTAAGCGTATTATCGTTTACAAAGTTTCCTGCCACATCCCAGATTTTATCTAAAATATTCTCTCTTGTTACAGTCTTTCCCATATTAGAGAACAACAGTACTAAAATTTTGTATTCGAGCGCTGTAAACACAATTTCTTCCTGTCCTACATATACTCTAGATGCATCTAAATCTATTATTACATTTCCTGCCTGCAGTTTATTGCTTTCTTCTTTTTCATATCTTCTTAAAATATTATTTATTCTTGATATTAACTCTCGTGGTCTAAAAGGTTTTACGACATAATCGTCTGCTCCTAAATCAAACCCATTTACAACATCTTGTTCTTCGTCTTTTGCTGTTAAAAATAATATCGGAGTCGTCATATTTTTCTTAATATCTCTGCACAACTCAAAACCACTTCCATCTGGAAGCATTACATCTAATATTATTAGGTTAAACTCACTTTTGACAAGCTTGTCCTTAGCAGTCTTTACATCACTTGCAAGTTCTACTACAAATTTTTCTTGCTCTAATGAATATTTTAGCCCTTTCTGAATAGCCTCATTGTCTTCTACCAATAAAATTTTTTTCATTCATTTCCCCTTTTATAAATTTTAAGAAATAACTTATATTAAAATATAAATTATTTCTCTACTATTAATAATACGTATTTCTATTATATTTGCCCATTTGCAGATAATTTGCATATATTCCTGTTGTTGATATTGTGATAAATTTTATTGCATATATGTCACAATAAACTAAACTATCATTTTCAAATGAACGAAGCAAAATATAGCTTGCGCCAACATCTTCTAGTACACCAATTCTATCAACTAAATTATTTGTTCCAATTAAAAATTCAACACGCATCAATTTTCCTATTTGTTCACGTAAAAATGCCGGTGTATATATTGGATTTTTCAAGGTTTCTGGCCAATTATCTTGCTGGTTTGGATTTAGCAACTGTCTATTTTCTATTTCTTTATTTTCCATTTACCATTCCTCCATCAAGGTACTTTTGTCAGTTGAAAAAAATTGAATCCACATAATCTTTCAACAATACCTCTTTTTAAGTGTTATTATATAGAGGTGTTGGCTTGTAAAAGCAATGTTTGCCTAGCCTTGTATGCAAACTTCCTGAACCATTTGCTGGGAAAGTGCTTCCACACGTTGGTCTAAATGGGTTTAAGTACCACAAACAGTTATCTATCTCATTTAGCCTGTTACCTGATAATGCCCAATCTGCAATGTTATAATGCACATCTGTCGGAGTCATGTTATATATGTTTTGACTGTTATAGCTTCCACGTATAGTTTCTCTTGCACAGTCAAATTGTCCTTGTTGAAATAATATGTTTCTAATATTTCCCCCCTGCGAAATTCTTGCATATTCGCCGTTTGGAACATTTACTCTATTCATTATAACGCTTGCCACGGCTTTCATTCCATTATCGCCTTCACCGCCAGCTTCACATTGTATCATTCTTGCAATTAATTCTCTTTCCGAATACGCCATAAGTTTTACACCTCTTTTATATTATATGTGAATGTAAAGCTTATGTTCATTACTTTTCGCTTTTCTCTGTTAAAACTTCCGTTTCTTGCATTTGCTTTTTTTCAATTTTTTTCTCTCTAAATGTGCTTATCATAACAATTATCGCACTTATTATAATAAATAAATAGAAATTTGCTCCTCTTGTTAGAAGCATTGCACTGCTAATTATTGTCTCTGGAAATACGTTTCTAAATATTCCTAGAAATCCACCCTCGCTTACTCCAACAGCCCCAGGCGATGGAATTCCGGATACTGTAGCATATAGCACTGCTTGCAATGTTAATATTTCAAATATGTTGTATTCTGTTAATCCAAATGCTAAGTAAATCCAATATGGCACACTATAATATGCTATCATTTGTATGACGGTTGTTATCACAGTTTTTAACATTAATATTTTATGCTCTTTTATGTATTTTGCACTTGTTTGATATGATTCTAATTCTTTTTCTAGTTTTTCTTGCTTTTTTTCTACATTGGGAATTCTAAAGAATTTTAGTAATTTCACTGCAAGCTTTATTAATCCCTCCGAAAGTTTCTTCGAAAAAATTGCAATTATCAATAACATTAAAGCACTTGAATTCAATATAATTCCAAGTATTAATAAATAAATTAATCCACTTTTTAGTACCTCAAAATGTATTACAGCACTTATAGTTCCTACTGTTATTGTAACTATTTGCAGACTGCAAAGTTGCATTAATAGTGCCAAAGTAGAATTCGCAACAGAAATATCATCTTTATGCATGTAATATATTTCCATTGGCTGTCCTCCACTTGCAGCAGGAGTTATTGCACTAAAGAAAAATCCAATTAGTGTGTATCTGATATTACTTATAAGCTTTGATTTTTCACCAAGTTCTTTCAAAATTCTCGTAATATTTACAGCTTCTCCTAAAATGTAAATGCTCATTGCAAGTACAGCAAATAGAATATATTGTTTTTTTACCTTAGCAGCAACACTAAATATTTGTGAAACATCTTGGTCTTTCAACACTAATGAAAATGTTAAAATTATAAGTAATATAAATATCGTCAGATTAACTAATATTTTTTTTATTTTGCTTTTCTTCTCTTTTTCCATGTTATCCTCATTTTCTGTATTAAATCTATCATTCATTTGTGACTTTTAAGTGACTTTCGCCCAAAAAAGGGCGTCCCTATTGGGCGAAAATTGCTCTTACTTTTGGTAATAAATAATGACTGCCACCTTTTCCTTTTACGTTTTCTACCATGCTTACTACTAGTAATAAGCTCTCATCACTTTCTCCTACGTTGAATGCATTAAACCAGCCTATTTCTGTGCCTTCGGTATCGTCCTTTGATTGTTTTATTTCTGCTGTTCCTGTTTTTCCTGCTATTGTTTTTCCTTCAATTTTTGCTGAATGTGCTGTTCCACTCGGATTTTCTACAACTTGTATTAAGCCGTCTCTTACTTCGTTTGCAGCTTCTTTTGAAAATGCATTTTCCTTGTAGTATTTAGCCGTTTGTGAACTTGCATTCTCTTTATACTCCAAGTATGGCATTATCATGTTGCCTTCATTTACAAATGCTGAGTACATCATTGCCATATGTATTGGGTTTACTAAGACTTCTCCTTGACCATATCCGGAATTTGCAAGTTGTGTTTCGTTTGTAAAGCTTTCACTGTTTGAGTATGAAGACTTGCTTATTGTTTGTGGAAACTCTATTTGTTGTCCAAACCCTATATTTTTTAGTGAATTTATTAGATTTTTGCCTCCTATTTTTAAAGCAGCCTTAGCAAAATATATGTTATCTGAATGTATTAATGCATTTTTCAGATTTGCAGGTCCATTATACGTAGAAAGTGTTGTTATATAGAAATCTCCCCAAGAACTATCGTTCTGCCACTTTGTTCCGCTTCTTCCAAAGTCATCATCTGCTGAAAAAGCACCAGTAGTTAACCCTATTGCGCCAATTATCGGTTTAAACGATGACCCAGGAGCATATGTTGCCAAATATCTATTATATAATAAATTATCTGGGTTTTCCGTTAAATTCTTATAATCTGCCGTTGTCATTCCTAAGCTAAAATCATTAGAATCAAATGATGGGCAACTTGCAAGTGCAAGCACTTCTCCCGTCTTCGGGTTCATAACAACAACAGCACTCTTGTCATCTTTAAACTGTTCATATACAGTCTGTTGTAATTTACTATCTATTGTCAATTTCACATCTTGACCGTCTTTTTGTTCTTGTTTTGCAATAGATGTTTTCTTATTTCCATTTGCATCTTCTATGTAAATTTCTGAACCGTTTACTGCTCTTAAAGTACTCTCGTAAGCACGTTCTAATCCATATTTTCCAATTTTACTACTCGAAGTATACCCATCTTTTGCCTTTTCTTTCAGCTCTTCCGCATTTATTGGTTGGATGTAGCCCACTAATTGAGAGGTTGACACTCCCTGTGGATATATTCTCTCATCTGCATCAATTATTTTTATTCCCTTTATCTCTAGTAATTTATTCTTTAATTCCATTTCATTCTTTCCCACAGTCTTTAACGGAACAAAAGTATCAGCCTTGACATATGATGCCGAAAGCTCGCTATTTATACCATCTGAAGTCATATTTAAAAGTTCAGCAATTTTTGCAATATCTTCTTCCCTATTATCACTCATCTTTCCAGGAACAAGACCTATTTTTGAAGCAACTCCGTTTGTTGCCAAGTATTCTCCATTTCTATCTAAAATACTACCTCTCTTTGCTTCTATGGTCTTTACCCTTACCTTATCTTCGGTATTCAACTTTGGAAAAATCAAGTTAGACGTCCAATCTATTTTATATTCTTTTTCTTCGTTCAATTCAAGAGTTACAGTATTTGTAAAGTCAACATGTCCAGACATTGTATCCATACTATTTTTATATGTAACTTTTGCTAATTTATTTTCATTTTCTATACTCTGTATGTCAACACTAAAATTTTCAGCCTCTATGCCTTCATAAATATTTTTATTTCTCTTAATAAAATCTTCTTCCGAAATATTAGCTTTGCTTTTTGATGACAACAAAGAATACATATCTTCATACTTCTTATCATTAATATATGAAGCAAAAGTCTGCAATACGTCTTCCGGTTTATTTTTAGGTTTATTGTTAAAATATATCGTTATTCCTATTCCCACAGATATCGCTAATATTAGAATAATGCTTATTACAATAATTATAATCTTCTTATTTTTCATTGCTATTTTCTCCCAATCTCTATTTTCCATTACATTATATCATACAAAACTACGAATAGCATCAGTTATATAAAATTTTTCGAAAACCAAAAGACCAGATTAATTACAATCCAGTCTTTTGCTAGTTACAACTTATTAATATTTATAATTTTATATATTATCCTGTCTTATTGTTTCTATTATGTTTTGCTTGTTTATTTTGTTTAGTGAATATTTCATTGTTAGTCCTACTATTATAAATACAAATATTACAGAAATTATTATTGCTTGCCATGGTATTATAAATCCAAAGTCTATCGAATTTGTAAACGATTTGAATATTTCATATGAGCCTAAAAGCCCTATTGGAATTCCTATTAATAGTGATTTTGTTCCATACATTACGCTTTCTAGTCTTATCATTTTGTTAAATTCTTTTGTTGTCATTCCTATTGATTTTAGGTTTGCAAATTCTTTTGAGCGTAGTATCATGTTTGTTGTTATTGTGTTGAATATATTAGTTACACCAATTAGTGTGATTACTGCTATGAATCCATACAAGAATATTGATACGAGTATTATTATCCTTTTTTGTTGATCTGCATACTCAGCTAAATTTGTTATCATTATATCTTCAAAGTCTTCGCCTTCTTTTTTAAGGTCTGTTAGCTTGTTTTCTATTTCTGATGGTTTTTGTGCATCTATGCATAGGTTTCCACTATTTAATTCACTCTTATCTTTAGTAACTACTGGATAATCTTCAGATACAAACAAGTAGCCTCCCTCTGTATAACAACTTTCATATCCCATTGGTCTTTCTGTTGTAATTTTAGATATTTTTATTTGCTTTTGCTCATCATCCATAGTAACTTCCATTGATTCTCCAGCTTTAACATTAAAATAATGCTCAACCTTAGATTTTCCTTGCCCTAGATAATGCATCATGTCGTCTCCAAGTATTGCTATATTTGAATAATCTTTCTCGTTCATTCCAAGGCTTTTTACATATGACTTGAAGTAGTCATTGTTAACCATAACAATTGTCAAACCTAGAGTATTATATTCATATTTTCCAACATTTTCTTGGAAGTCTTCTTCATATATCTGTTTTTTATTTTCTAATTCTTCTTTAGCAAAGTCTGTTCCATATTTGTTTACGTCTATCTCAGCACTAGTCTGGTATGAATAACTGTAGCTATTTATTCCGCTCCATGTCGCAATTTTTTCATATAATGCTTCATTTCCACCATTTACGGCTATGTTATAGCTCAAATCTGTATAATATGAACCTGTCATCATCTGTCCATAAGTTAAAAATGATGAAAGTGCTATGAATATTGATATACTTACAACTAGCGACACTACTGTTGTTCTGTATTTTTTTCTATTTCTTTTTAAGTTTTTGCTTGCAATTACTCCGCCTATTCCAAATAATTTTTTCGTTAATTTTGATGTTTTTATTTTTCTCGTCTTTATCTTTATATCATCTGTTCCACGTATTGCTTCAATTGGTGGAATTTTAGATGCTTTTATTGCAGGAATTAAGCATGATAAAAATATTGTAATGCCAGAGATTACTACTGAAATTAAAATTGCCATTCCTGGTACATTATACACAAATTCTGTACCTTCCATCATGTCTCCAATTAATAAATTTACTATCCATAATAAAATTATTATTGCAACAATTCCTAATAAGATTCCAAGTGGAATTGCAATTATACCAATATATAATCCTTCTAGTAAAACACTTCTTTTTATTTGTTTTTTAGTTGCTCCAACAGATGCTAGCATTCCATATTGTTTTGTTTTTTCAGATACAGAAATACTAAAACTGTTTCTTATTACAAACACACTGCTTACGATTATTATTACTATAATAACACTTGCAATTCCATATAGAACTCCTAAAGTGCTCTCACTAAGAACTCCTTCGAACCTTAATAAATCTGCATTAACTTCTACTTCAATTTCATTCTTAGTTTCCGCTTCTATTGTGTTTTTTATTTGATTCTTTACATTTTCATATTCTTTTGGATTTTTTAGAGTTACATAGAAGTTGGCTGTTTGTGAGTTTTTTATTGTAGCATCAGCTGTCACTGATTTTTCATTTTCTTCTGCTGATAAAATTTCATTTGAAGCATTTGTATTTAATTTTGTGCCTATTGATGTTATTTTGTCTGTGCCATCTGCATTTTTCTCATCATTTGAATATGTAACTGCCGTATAGCCTGGTGCAGAATAAGGTTCAAGTCCTGTGTTAGGTCTTTTCATTATTCCAACAACAGTGTATTCTTTTTTCTGTCCATCAACGATTTGCTCCTCATAATCTTCGTTGTCTCCGGCTTTTCCAGTCTCTTGATATATATATTCTTTTGACGAACTTGCTAGATATGGATTTTTTTGATTAAGCTTACTGCCGTCCATTAGTTCTCTTGTTCCAACATTTAAAGTAATCTTATCTCCAACATTAATCTTAACTCTACCATTATCAATTAAATGTTGTGGAATAACAATCTCATTCTCATTTTGAGCCATTCGACCTTCTATCAATTTATATGCACCTTTTTCGAAGGCATTTTCATTCATAGAAACCACATAAATATATGGTTTATCCTCATTTTGAATACTCTCAAACTTACTGTATCCAAGCTCTTTTGTAGTATAGTAACTATCAACCGCATTGTTCTGCGTAATATATTTTTGCTGTTCCTGTGGTACATTAGAAAATGAAATATGATAATCACCATCACTATTCTTAATAAGATTTACAAATGTCTGCTGTGCACTTGTAACCAGCCCCGCAACCGCACAAACCAGTGCAGTAGAAAGCATAATTCCAATAATAGTAACAACCGTACGTTTCTTATTAAGCAATAAATTTTTCTTAGTCAACTTATTTAAAACATTCATTATATATTCTCCATCTTTTCGCCCAATAGGGACGCCCTTTTTGGGGCGAAATTAACTTTTCGTTTCCCAACAGCTTCCTTTACTGGACAAAATTTATATTATTTTTTCTTCTTCACCCAAGAAAGTGCGTCCCTATTGGGCGAAATTTTTCTCATCCTTTATTATCTTTCCATCTTCTATTGTTATAACTCTCTCTGCTTCTTTTGCTATTTCTAAGTCGTGAGTAATTATTACAACAGTCTGGTTAAACTTTTTGTTTGATAATTTTAATAATGATATTATTTCATCACTCGCCTTTGAATCTAAGTTTCCTGTTGGCTCATCTGCAAGCATTAATGCTGGATTATTTATCATTGCTCTTCCTATTGATACACGTTGTTGTTGTCCTCCAGATAATTGGTTTGGCAGATGCTTCTCTCTTTTTTCTAACCCTAATGTTTTTATTAACTCATCTAATCTTTTCTCATCAACTTTTTGTCCGTCTAAGTCACATGGCAATGTTATGTTTTCTCTTACATTCAATATTGGTATTAAATTGTAAAATTGATAGATTAAACCAATTTGTCTCCTTCTAAATATAGCCAGATTATCATCATTTAAAGAATAAATGTCTTTTCCATCTATGAACACTTTGCCTGAAGTTGGTCTATCCACTCCTCCTAACAAATGTAGTAACGTAGATTTTCCGCTTCCACTAGCTCCAACAATCGCAACAAATTCTCCTTTCTCTATCGAAAATGAAATGTGATCAACTGCATTAACCTGATTTTCACCTTTTCCATAAGTCTTAACTAAATCTTCAACTCTTAAAATTTCCATTATATTTTCCTTTCTTTTCAAATTTTCTTTTACTGAAATTATAATACAATATCAAAGTGACAAATAAATGACATTTTAAATTTTTATTTCATTCATTAAAGAAAATTTTTTTCATATAAGTCACCCAGATTTAATATTGATAGACTCAATCGAAATTCGTATACTAGAATTAGATATTATTAAAAATACATACTATAAGAATAAGCATGATAAAAAGGCTCAGTAGATGTTATTTTTAGATGACCCTAATTTTAAGAATGTATGACTCAAGGACAACATGAAAAAATCTATTGAAATAAAAATGAGCGAATTTCTTCACTCATTTTTTTTGAACTTTTTTACAGTCTGTTTATTATATCAACACATTAATTTTAGTTATTTTTTGAGTTCTTTTGTAAACTCCAAATATTGTACATTATCATACACAAATTTTATGAATTCTTCTTTATCACTTAATTCTCCAATATATTCGCTCGGAATTTGTGATACAACTCCTCCCAATGATAATTTTTGAAATACGCTTTCAAATGCTAGTTTTTCTTTATAGTCTATTTTTTCATCTTCACTCGCATGGTACGAACTTGTATATTTTTCTTTGTCTGTTACATTTTTTATTACTCCAAATCTTTCTTTGTCTATTCTTTCGAATGTTTTGCATACCTTTTGACTTGTTTCTCCATATAAGCAAAAACCTAAGCCAGAGGCTTTCTTCCACTTTTCAACAGTTTCTTTTAAATACTTTACTATCTTTATAGCAAATTCTTTTCCATTTAGTTCAGTGTTAGAAACTTCTTTCATCATCATTGTTGCTTCATATACTCCTACATATCCTAACGAAATTGTAGAGTAACCATCTTTCAAATATTTGTCGATTTTTTCTCCTGATTTTAAATGCGCTATCGCACCATATATCCAATGTATTGGGCTCGTATCACTTACTGTACCAAGCAAAGCATAATGTCTGCACAATAAAGCTTCATGACACAATTCCAGTCTTTCATCTAGCAAGCTAAAGAATTTATCTTCATCACCATCTGCCACGATTGCAATTTGTGGTAAATTTATGCTAACAATACCTTGATTAAATCTTCCTTCAAATTTATATGTTCCATTCTCGTCTTTCCATGGAGTTAGAAAACTTCTAAAGCCCATTGGCGAAAAGACATTTCCGCTATAATTTTCACGCATTTTTTTAGCCGATATAAAGCTTGGTTCTTGTGTCTTATTTGCACATTCTAATGCAAGATGTGTTAAATAATCATATTTTTCACCATTTAAGCAGTTATTTTCATCGATTACATAGATCAACTTTGGAAATTCCGGATTAATGTATTTTCCTTCCGCATCCTTCATTCCCTCAATTCTTTGCTTCAAAATTTCTTCTATTATAAGTGCATTTTCTTTTATGTATTCATCGCCTTTTCTTAAATACATAAATAATGAAACCAATGGACTACGCCCGTTTGTAGTCATTAGTGTATTTATCTGATATTGAAGTGTTTGTACACCACTCGTTACTTCTTCTTTTATCTTTTTATCTAATATTTCATTTGAAGACACGCCTCCAAACTCTTCCTTAAATTTTTCATAACTCTTTCTAACATACTTTCCCAAATGGCTGATATCTACTGATTGTCCACCGTATTGTGTTGACGCAACTGTTGCAAGAATTTGTGCAAGAACCGTGCAAGCAACTCTAAAACTTTTTGGGCTCTCTATTAATTTGCCATTTATAACTGTTCCATTGTCAAGCATATCTCCAATATTAATCACACTAGAATTAAAAATTGGTTGTAAAAAATAGTCCATATCATGAAAATATAACACTCCTTCTCCATGGGCTTTTACTATTTTTTCAGGCAACAACAGTCTCTTCGTTAAATCCTTAGAAACCTCTCCAGCTATGTAATCCCTCTGAGAAGATGCAAGCACAGCATTCTTACGTGTTCCGTCTTCCAACATCTCCATATTTTGATTTTTTATGAGTCCAAGAATAGATTCGTCTGTGGTGTTCTTCTTTCTAACCAACGCTCTATTATATCTATAAATCATGTATTTCTTTGCAAGCTTAAACTTTTTCTTATCCATAAGTTGCTCTTCTATTATATCTTGCACATCTTCAACCAAAATTCTCTTTTTATCAAGTGACTCAATATATTTTATTATATCCTTAATATCTTGCTTATCTGCTCTTTCCTTTTCTGTAACCTCTTGGTTTGCCTTCTCAATAGCAATTGCAATCTTCTCCCTATTAAAATCTACTACACGTCCATCTCTCTTAATAACCTTCATAAATTCCTCCTTGGATTTACCTAAATTACTGCCTCTTTAGTTTCATTATAAATAATATTTTTTAATATAACTAAGCAGTATTGTTTGCAAAACATTTTTCTGCCCACATCGACATAACTTGCCTAAAAAACATTATCTCATAACTATTATACCTTAACAATTTATTTTTTCTGTTGCAAATGCAACGTTTTTGAAGTATAATTGAGTAAATTTTATTTACAAATTTAAGGACAATGTTAATGGAAATATCAGATATAATTGAAAACATTTCTTGTAATTGTATTAAGGTTCAACGTAAGACCTTTGAAAAAGGCAGTATCATTACAACTTACATAGAAAAAAGAAAACAAATTTGCATACTGCTTTCTGGAAAAGCAGATTTAATTAGATATGATTTAAACGGAAACAAGGATATAATAGAAAGTTTTGTTGAGACGGATATTTTTGGTGAAGCCTTCTACCCTGTTCATACCAACCACGAACTTTTTGTTTTAGCAATGGATAAGTGTGAGGCTCTTCTATTTTTGTATGATGACATACACGAAAAATGTAGAAGCAATTGTAAATTTCACACAACACTCGTATCTAGCTTACTAGAGCTTATATTAAAACAAGCAGTACATCAAAATACTAGAATAGAAATACTTTCAAAGAGGTCTATCAGAGATAAATTACTTACTTATTTTTCTATTCTTTCTAGTAAAAACTTCTCTAAAAATATTACACTTCCAATTTCAATGACTAGCCTCGCTGATTACCTAAGCGTAGATAGAAGTGCAATGATGCGTGAGCTCAAATGCTTGGTAGATGAGGGATTTATAAGCCGTGATGGTAATAAAATAAAGCTTTTATTTTAACAAATTAAAGCTTTATTTTTTAGCTTTTTCTTTCCATAAAGCCTCATTTATATTTTTTCAATAAAATAAGCCCATTTTAAAGTAAAAATACATATTTTTTATATTCTGATGTATATCACTTCATTTAAAACAGGCTTTGACGTATTCAAATTTGTACGCATTTTTTAACAATATTTAGTCATTATCACTTTCTATATTACTCTCAACTTCATAATTTTCGTTTTCTGTATTTCTGTTCTCTGTATTTGTAATATTGTTTTTTTCTTGAAAAATCTCATTATTTTTATTGCTCTCTGTATTATTTGTTATTTCCGTATTGGTTTCAGTATTTTCCGTATTGCCTGGCACTTCTGTATTTTGCTCTGTGTTTTCTATTTTATTTTCAATATTGTTATTTTTATCGCTTTCTGTGTTTTCTTTATCATTCTTTTGGGCAATATCATACTCCTTCCAAGGGTTGTCCGAAGCTGGATCCGTTGGGTCCCAACTATTTACCTCACTGTCTCCAGAAATTTTTCTTTCTGATGGCTTGCCCAATGGTCCAGGGTTAGAATCTTGGTAGAAATATACCTTCGTTCCTGATGCACAATTATCGTATATCCATTTTGCATTTTTTACAGTAAGCCTTATGCAACCCAAGGAAGCCGGAGTGCCTAATTTATCATATTCCCAGTATTCTAAACTTGAATTATCTCCTTTTTTTGTGTATGGTACAGAATGGAACAATATATTTCCAGTTATCTGTGTCGCATATTGACCAAACACATCCCCTTGAAGACCTTTCCATGCCCAGTCTCGTCCTCCATAATTTTTCAAAGAATAAGTACCACTCATTGGAGTTGCTGAACCTATAGAACAAAGCATTACCTTTACGCAGTTTTTGTATTCTCCGTTTTCATCTTTTTCATATACATTAACTACATTTTGCTTACAATTTACTTCTAATCTATATTTTGTACCACTCGTATTTTTAGCTTTTTCTTCAGTTACTGTATTTTCAACTACTTCGTTCTCTTCTATACTATTTTCTATAATCTCTTCATTTACATCTTCTTCAAAATTTTGTGTATTTACGCTATTTACGAATTCACCAGCTAAACTTTCTGGTTCCTTTGCGGCAACTTCTTTTGCAGTATTCTTACTAATTATACTTGCAGTTATTATCGTTATTAAAATAGCTAATATTAAAATTATAATTCCTAATATAATTCTCTGTTTTTCTTGTTTTCTTTTTCTAATCTCACTTCTTGATTGCATTCTAAAAATCCCCTTCATATGTTAGTAATAACATTATACATTTTAAGGATCCTCTAGTCAATAAATTTCAGTCGATTATTTTCTGCCGCCCTATTTTCACAAACCACACCCTAAAACCAATCATTCCAAATTCTTATTACTTGGCACTTCTATCGATTTTCCATCATAGCTAAATTTCGAGCCATGGCATGGGCATTCCCAAGTTTTATCTATATTATTAAAGTACAGCTCACACCCCAGATGTGTGCAAATAGGTTTTACTTTAAAAATTTCTCCAGTATTTGCCTTATACACTCCAACCTTTTTATTATCTATTTCAATTATCTTGCCCTCTCCTATTTTTATATCATCTATTTCATCTTTCGGTATCTTGAACCTGCTCATCAATATTGATTTGTTCGCTTCTTTTAACATATTTCCTACTTCGACTCTATTCTTTATTGGTTCTACTCTTCTTGCTTTAAACAAATCTTCATACTCATTTTCTTTTCCTAATATTTTATCTGCTATTATGTTTGCCGCAACATTTGATGATGTAATTCCCCATTTATTAAACCCTGTTGCCACATACACATTAGGCATCGTAACAGAAAAAGCTCCTATATACGGGATTTTGTCGAGGCTTATGCAATCCTCTGCAGACCACTTATATAGCACTTCTGCATCTGGATACATTTTTCTTACAGCTGTTTCAAGCCTCGTATATCCATTTTTCAATTTCTCCGTTCCAGTTTTATAATCATAACCAACCGCTAATAGTAATTTCTTTCCATTATCCTCGATTACCCTAAAAGACATATTGGGGACTTCGTAATTTATATACATTCCATCAAATAGCTCTCTTTTTACATCAGCAACTATTGCATAAGATGTTGATTGATACATCTTCAAAAAATAATATCCAGGAATCTTTATAAACGGATATCTCGTTGCCATTACTACATAATCTGCCGTAACTTTATTTTTATTCACATATATTTCGTACTTTCCATTCGACTTCTTTATATCTGTAACCTGAGAATTCTCAAATATTCTACTATTATTCTTAGTAATACCTTTGGCCAGTCCATATCCATATTTCACAGGATGAATTTTAGCCTGATTTTTAAATTCTATTGCACCCGCAATTTCCATTGGAAGATCAGTTTTAGTCACATATGTGCATAAGTTTTTTTCTAGCTTATCTATCGACTTTTTTTCTTTTTTTAGCACATCAACATCGGTCTCTCTTGTCGTAAACACGTATGAATTCTCTCTTTCAAAGTCACAATCTATTTTTTCATTCTGCACTATTTCACTAATATTTTCTATTGCCTTCTGATTTGCCTCTAAATATTTTTTTGCAAATTCTTTTCCCTGCGAATCTATTAAATATTTGTAAAAAACTCCATGCTGACTAGTAACTTTTCCAGTATTTCCGCCACTTGTGTGACTACAAATTCTATCTCTTTCTAATAAAACAACATTAGTATATTTACTTAAATAATACGCTGTTGTAAGACCCGTAAGTCCTCCGCCAATAACACAAACAGAGGCCCTCATATCATTTCTTATACTCTCATATTCTTTATAATTTTTTCTCTCCTCTTCCCAAAAAGATTGCATAATTTTTCCTCCCGCTCCTTCTAAAACATTTATTACATATTTTTTCCAAGATTGAAAAATTTATGCAATTTTAATTATTCGCAATGCAAACTTATAGGCACAAAAAAGATGCCGATTTTATTCAGCACCTTTATTATCTATTTTTCATTTTCTTCTTTAATTTGCTTTTTCTTTTTTCCAGTTATACTAACATTGCTTACTTTTTCAGCAATCGCCTTAGTTGTATCTTCAACCTTTGTTTCTATTTCTTCTTTTTGTCTAATTGCTTCTTTCTTTATCTTCTCTGTTTGGTCTTTAATTTTTATCTTAACAGCTTGTAATTTAGGGAAAGCATCCACCAATCTTCTATGTAATGCAGACTTGCTTTGTAAAATTTCCCTTACCTTCTTAGTAATCTCTTCTGTATTATCAGTTTCTTTACTTGCAGTAATATCAGCCTTTTTAATTGCTTTAATAACAACTCCAGAAACAATATTATCAACCACATAAATTGCTAACAATGTTCCAGACACAATATTTAACCACATTTCTGGTATTAATTCTAGTTTTCCTAGCAAGAATGGATTTGTTACATATGTCACCATTAATCCCAAAATTCCAAAAGGAATTATTGTTCCTAAACAAACTCGTCCATTTAAATTAAACTTTCTTTGGCTATAATCCCACCATCTTGCCTTAAACATTTTTTCCATTACTAAACTGGTCAAGTATTCCAAAGTTCCGCATACGACTATCGCCATAACAAATAGCACAAGTGCATCATATTTATATCTTCCCAATAAAAAGGTTATTAGAAGAGCTCCATAGCCATAAATCGGACAATAAGGTCCAATTAAAAATCCTCTATTTATAAACCTTTTATACTGAATAATTTTACATGTAACCTCCATTATCCAACCTGCTACAGCATATATCATAAACAGCAAAAAATATATTCTAACATCATAACCTAGTATTGTCATAGAAAAACCTACCTTATAAATCAATAATTACATTAAATATATTACCAGTTATATGGAAAATTTGCAATACATTTATCATAAAATTAATCAGCATTTATATTAGCACTATATACCATTAGTCTTATATGCGAAAAGCAAATGCCTACTAGCACTTGCCTTCTTTTTCTTTTGTTTTATTTATCATATTTTGTTGTAGCTTTCGCTATAGCGAAATATATACCTTATATTCTTAAGAACAAATCTAAAAATTTTCAATCCTACCTCTATGCTTCTCTATAAAAGTTCTAATTTTGTAATTTAATCTGTTCTTCTTTTATAAGTGGATATCTTATAAGCTTGTCACCTTCCAAATTTTCTTTATTCATATTTACGGCAGTAATTTGGTGATTATCATAAGTTGTATAATAATAAATCCCTTTAGTAGCGTTACAACATGATGTATAAATAGTTATCTCATATTTATCATTGCCTAAATTGCAGCAACCTCTCTGTTGGTCAACAGAATTAAGAATATGGAAAAACTGGCTAACACTCTCTAATTCTCCATCTCCAGAAACAGAATTCATCTTAACAAATGCTGTTCTAACAAACCTAGATTGCGAAGATAAATCTCCTGGAAGTCCAATCGCTCCCATTCCACGGCTATAATTCTCTAAATCAAGTTTAGAAGAAAACGTGTTTTCTGGTGATTTATTTGACAGATGCATATAATTATTCAAATTAAACATTTGCTTATCAAACGGCGGATTATTAGTAAGCACACCGACTGGATTATCATATATTTTTATTCCATCCTCCACAGACTCTACAGTAATTGCTTTGTTACTATCAGCAATAATCCAATGCAATTGAGCAAGTGGCAACCTATCATTAAAAGGCTCATTCAAAAAATTCATATTTTGAATAAGCTTTTTCGCTTCATCAACACTTGAGCACTGCCCAAGAATCCATGGAATAAACTCAAACTGAGTTACATTATTTTTCCCTTCTTTTTCATCATGATAGACTGCGTTTCCAACAAAATTAAGTCCTGCAATTCCAAGCCCTTTCTCATTTATTGCATCATAATACAATGGGTAATCTTCTATCACATAAGCCATTCCAATAATAGCATAATGCGAATTCATCTCCCCCATTTTTCTAAAGTTAAACTTAAAATTTCGTGGAGTAATCGTAACTTCGTCTCCATATGAAAACTCATAGTCTAACGTACGTCCAAAATAAAAATCTTTAGTTTTATAAGTTGTAGCTGTACACATAATACCTCCTAATATTCACATTTTTTAAAACTGTTAATCTAAAAAAAACAAACCTTTACATTTACATCCTATCATAAAAAGGGTATTTATTCAATCTTCTTGTCACATTTGACCAATCAATAATATTGGTAATTAAAATATTATAGAAATCAAATAAAATTTTAGTTCAAATTGAAACTAAAACAGTCCCACATTTCTGTAGGACTTTTCATTATTCAATTTCAATATATTTCTTGCTTGGTAATTCTTTCTTGTCTTCCTTCTTTGGAACAACAATAGTTAATGTACCATTCTTAAATTTAGCTTTAATTTCATCTTCTGTAATGTTTTCTCCAACATAGAAGCTTCTAGAGCAAGCTCCAGAATATCTTTCTTTACGTACAAATCTGCCTTTTTCTTCGTCATTTTCTTCTTTATTAACACTAGCATGTACTGTTAAATATCCATCTTGAATCTCAAGTTTTATTCCTTCTTTGTCATATCCTGGTAAGTCAATGTCAATAATGTATTCATTTTTCTTCTCTTTAATATCTGTTTTCATTAGTCTACTTGCTCCCTCATTAAAGAATGAATCTCCAAATACATCATCAAATAAATCAAAATCATGTTTTCTAGGTATCATCATCATAAAAATCAACTCCTTAAAATATATTATGTGTTGACACTTGATGAGAGTGGCACATGTTTATGATAAATATTCTTTACCATTTACAGATATATTATACATCTATTTTTAGCAGAATCAAGCATTGAGTGCCAATTTTCACGTAAAATTCATATTTCTTCTAGGCTTATTGATAACAGCTCAATTCAGCGTATTATTTGTTTTTATTGAGTTATCTCTCATTATCTTCTACTTCTTTTACAAGTGCAGTCTTCATCTTATTTCTTTTTCCGCCATATATATCATCAAACAAGCTATTGCCAACCATTAGTACTCTCTCCGGATTTACATTCATCTTTTCACATGCCTTTACAAAGTTCTTCTTTAACGGTTTACACGCAAATCCTATGTAATCTATTCCATTTTTATTGAAATATTTTTCTATATCTTTGTTTACTCCATTGCTTACAATCATAATTTTTATCTTGTCTTTTAAGTCTTCAATCCATTCCTTATTAACCTTTGGAATATCCTTCATCTCTTTACGCAATGTATCATCTACGTCTAAAATTATTGCTTCAATTCCATATTGCTGTTTTAATTTTTCGATTGCTTGTATATCTAATTCATTTACTTTGCTTAAAGTCATATCTGGTTTTATAAATTTCGATAACACATAATGAACTAAATCTAATATTTTATCTGCTACCAATTCATCTAAAGTCTTCATAATTTGCTCCTTTGATTCATTTTATACGTTTAAAATAATTTATCCTATGTTGTTTCTTAATTTATTCTTTATAAATTCGAGAAAACTTTACCTAAACTATCATTTATGACAAGATTTGCCTTATTATCATAAGGAGTTGAATTCCTGTTTATCAATACCAGATTTCTGCCTCTAAAAAAGTTTATTAAACCACTTGCAGGTTGAACAGTAAGTGACGTGCCAGCAACAATTAACAAATCAGCATTTTGTATAGCATATATCGACTTTTCGATCGTCTCCTCGTTCAATCCCTCTTCATACAAAACTACATCTGGCTTTATTATTTCTCCACAACTACATCTCGGAATACCATTACTGTTAAACACATATTCAGCATCATAAAATTTATGGCAATTCATGCAATAATTTCGCAGCACGCTACCATGCAACTCATACACAACTTTAGAGCCAGCCTTTTGATGCAAACCATCTATATTTTGCGTTATTACCGCCTTTAACTTACCTTTGTTTTCAAGTTCTGCAAGTTTTATATGAGTAATATTAGGTTGATATTTTAACGAGTTCATCTTTAATTTATAAAACTAAAAAAATTCTTCCGTTTTATTCATAAAAAACGTATGACTTAGTATTGTCTCAGGCGGATATTTATATTGCTGGTTATACAAACCGTCCTTACTCCTAAAATCAGGAATGCCACTTTCAGTTGACACACCTGCGCCACCAAAGAATACAATATTATCTCTTTCATTTACTAACTTTCTAAATTGCTGTATTTTGTCGTACATGATTTATTCTCCTTTTTATTTTAATAGTTGTTTGAGACTGCACAATTTAAAACTTTCTTTATGCTCTGGGAATTATTTCTCGTTTTCAATGTCGTACTCCCATAAGCTCAAATGACCTTTTGCTTCTATTGGTTCATCAAAGACATGCACATCTTCTAATTGCCAGCCATAATTTTCTTGAAAAGAACTTTTTGTATAAATATCACTATTTTCTTTTAATAATTTTTCTTTGAATTCATGTGTCATCTTTATACAATCGACTAATGTTACTTTTCCTAAAATTTCACCTTGTGGCAATTCTTGAGGCAGATAATTTGCTAATCTTTTTACCGCTTCTTTGTCAATTCCTTTACCAGCATGTATAAGAAGTTCTCCCCTGTATTTAGTTTGCCAACTTCTAAATTCAAATCGTTTGTTTCCTTGCATAATTAAAGTTGCCCATGGTTGCTTTATAGTTAAAACCTTCATAATTTACCTCATTGTCTTAAGATTATTTATAATTTATCTATCTACACATTTTAATATTCAAGATATATTTTTATTCCATTTTGATTATATCACTTTGTGTTAATTATTTTAATACATATTAACGCTTTTCTTTATATTTTATCTATGACAATAGCGTAAAATACTTGGTTTTTCAATTCTTGGTATGGCCTTCGGGTTATGAGGACAGAAAGTTTTTTTAAGAAAGCCTTTATTTCCAGTCCTTTGAAGATTTATTTTTTAGACTTTCCCTTTATTTTCCCTTTATGTCATTTTAAAGTTCCATTTAGTTCATATTTATATCAGTTAAATAATCTTCTAATCTATTCATTTGGGATAGTTTAACTTGTCCTAAAATATGAACATATATATCTGCTGTAGTGCTATAACTAGCATGACCTAATATTTCTTGTAATACTCTTAAATCAATTCCTGCTTCAATAGATCTTGTTGCAAAAGTATGTCTTAGTTCATGTATTCCTACTTTTCTAAAATTGTTACTTTTACATATTCCCTGACAAGTTTTTCTTAAGTATTCAGATGTTATTGGATGATTATATTTCGTTTTAAATATAAAATCATCATCTTTAAATCCTTCTCCTAATTCAGCAAGTTCTTCTTGCTCTGCTTGTACTTTTTTCTTGTATTCTTGTAGAATTTTTACTACTTTATCTAGCATTGGTACAACTCTATAACTATTTTCTGTTTTTACATCTGTAACTTTTCTTTCTCTTTTTACTTTATTAAAATCATCATCATAAGTTGTTATTTTTTGCATACCTCTTCTTACATATAGAGCTTTGTTTTCAAAATCAACATCTTTCCATGTTAGTCCACTTAATTCTCCTGCTCTAAGTCCAGTATTAACTAATACTATATAAGCTGTTCCCATTCTATATTTTTTCATAAATCCTTCAAATACAAGTTGTTCTTCTTTTGTCATTATATTTAATTCTTTTCTTCTCATTGATGGTAATTTCAAATTTCTTGTTGGATTTAGTGATATATGCCTACACATAATTGCATCATCAAAACACATTTTAAAAATACTATAATAATGTCTTAAAGATTTAGGTGATTTACCTTCATTTTGTAAATCACTAATAAATTTCTGTAAATGATATAATTCTATTTTTTGTAATTGCATATTTCCTAAATGTTCTAATATTGTTTTAGATTTTTCAACATAACCCTGATAAGTTCTAGGTGATATATATGGCTTTTTATAAACCTTCATCCATTCTTTTAGCCATTCTTCCAAAGTTATATTTTTATTTTCAATATAGTAATTGTCATCTCTCTTCTTCCTAAGCTCTTGCATTTTTTCTACAACTACTCGTTGGCTTTTATCATAGACTGAAACTTGTTTTCTTATACCATTTACCTCAACTGTAATCCTCCCTTCATATCCATTACCTTTTTTTCTTATTGTGCCTTCTCCTTTTACTCTCCTTGTATTATCATTTTTTGCTCTTCTTCCCATATTATTTCCTCCATAAAAATAGGATTCATAATATTAAGAAGTAAAATATACTACCAATATTATAAATCCTTATCTTTGTAAATCCAAACCCTACACAATGATTCTTCCTGAATTTTTATTAAACCATTCAATCATCTGTGGCTTGTTTATTACAATTCTTCTTTCAAATTTAATACAAGGAAAATCTTTAAGCTTTGTTAATTCAGCCATTAATTGTTTACTAATTCCCAATATTTCTGATGCTTCTTTTATATTTATACCTATTTTTTCATCCATTTCACTAATCCACCTTTCGTTTTAATTTTTTCTGCTTTTTCTGTAGCCTCTCGTGGACTGTATAATTTCATTGCAACATCAATTTCTGAATCAAGCATTTTTACATCAATATCATTTGGTGTGCTTCCTAATATATCTAATGCTATAACTGCATAAGCCTTAGCCTGTTTCTTAGTTACTGTTTTTACATTGTTTAGTTTCATTTTAATCAAATCCTTTCACTTATAATTTTTTTAATTAGTTACAAGTGAAATTGGTATCTTTCACATAGGTATTTACACCTCTCCGTTATCCAACCGAGCAACTCCTCAATATAAATTAAGCCGAGCCGAAGTATCATTATTACTAATATAGATCTTCGCCAACACAAACTTACCATCGTTCGCTTTTTCCCTCATTGTAGTCGCTATTTATTTTTAATAACATTCGCCTTCTTGGAGCTCCTTATATTAGTTAAAGTCTTGTAACTAATATATTTACTTGTCAATGTGCTATCCGTTTTCCAAAAGAAAACAAGCAAGAAAGATCAACTCCTCTCACTTGTTTTTTCAGTTAGCACATCATTTTTTAGGGCTACTTATAAATTTTTTTTAATTTTTTTCTTAAGTTTTCTAATCCCCTGTCCACGCTCTCTTTTACTGTAGGAATAGAACGATTTTCTATTTTTGCTATTTTTGTATATGAAAATTCATCTACTACATACATATAAACTCGCCTATTTTGTGGTGTAGGTAATTTCCAAATTTCTTTTATTATTCTTTCTGATTCTAAATTTGAAATAACTTGTTCTTCTAAACTAATTTCTCTATTTGTAGCTCTCTTATTTAATGAAATATCTGTTAGTTCTGAATGTTCTATATATCTACTAAATTTAATATTTTGTGAGTTTTCTTCGCTTTTTCTTTTCTTATATTCGTCTCTTAATTTTTCATTTGCTCTAATTACTCTTGACTTTCCATTTTCATCTTTGAATACAATAATATTTTTACTTTCATCGCTATTACTAAAAATAATATATGTATCTATGACTTCTCGCTTAATTTTAGAATATTCTTTCATTCTTCTTTCCTCCATTCAATTCTGTTTTGAATTAAATGTGAGGTGGAGATCGGCATTTAACTAATCTATATATAAACAAAAAGAGGTCAAATCTATCTTTACGGATAAATTCAACCTCTCTATTTTGTTTTTTTAACATTATTAATACACATTTGTCCAAATAACCTACACTCCTCTTTGTGTAGGATGAGATTTATGTAATAATGCTCAAAACTACACTAACATATATCTCTTCTTTTTCATTTTTCCTTAGATCATTTTTCTAAATTAGTGTAGTGTTTTATTGGATATTAAAATAATTGAAAAAGCACACAAATAACTTATAAATGGTTAGTTGTGTGCTTAGTATATTTATTTATATTTTTCAATTTATTTTGTGATATATCCATTTTCTCCCCCAACTCCTTATTATTTTCAGTCTTTGGTAGTTTAGGGATTTTTTCTTTTGTTTTATGGATTCTATCACAATCTTTTTGCAAAGTTTGTCGAATTGTGTAAGAAAGTGTAAAAAATATACGAAAAGTGTTTTTTTACTTTTCGTATATTTTATAATTATTTTTATATATTTTTAGCATGAAGTTTAAAAGAAAAATTCATGCTTTCTTTTAATTATTACTTAAATTTATTTGCAATACTTTCTAATTGTTTGGCTATTTCACTAAACTTATTTCTCATATCTAATGTCTTTATTGATATCTTATTTCCCATTACAGATGTTTCAACATCTGGTGATATTTCTTCATCAGTTCTTGCATATAATAACATCCCACTTACTATTTTATCATTTTTATATGCTTCATTAGCAACATAAGCATTTATCTGATTCCAATTATCTCTGTTTATTGTTTTTGTATCAAATCCATTAAAACCTTTATCATTTACTATTTTTCCATAAAATTTTGTATCTATTATAAGAACCTTGTTTTTATATCTTAAAGTAATATCAGTTACCATTTTTGGAATAAAATCTATCATATAATTATCATCAATCTTCCAAGACATTTGCTCAGATTTTGCATTTAATTCAGGAAAATGTTTTCTAAAATATTCTCTAACAAATTTTTCAAATAATACATTTAAAGATTGTCGATCTGTAAAATCTTTTAAATCTATATTTCCATCTTCTTCTGTCAAAATCATTCCTTTTTGAATCATATAGCATATATTTATTATAAATTTATAATATTTATTGTTTTTATTTAGTTTAATCTTTTTCCATTCAATTGTTTTAAAATCTAATAAATCTATATCTTGTAAAAATGAATATAACTTTTTAAGTACCTTTTTAGTCTCTTTATCAATTTTACTTGATTTTATTAAATAAAAAACTGTTGTTTTTATAATACTATTTAAATAATTATTAGATGAAAACTCATCGTATTCGCATATTACATTTATCTTTCCTTTAGCTCTGTTCTTTAATGTCTGTGTAATATTTATTTTTCCTTTGATTAATAAAGTTTCATTTGTTACCTCAACATATTCCTTAGCAATGCCTCTTTTTATTAATCTATTTAATAATATACACAAAATAACTGATAATAAATTATATACATTGTCAAATTCTTCAACATTAATATTCTTATTTTCTTTTTCAATTAAATTATTATTATCAAATGCATAAGCTAACATGTAATAAATATTACTTACTCTATAATCTCTACTCATTTATTGCTCCATATAATTCTTTTTCCCATAATTCCACCTTATTACTCTCATCATCATACCAGTACTCTTTTATTAATGGAATAATAGAATATTTGATGATTTGTTTTAATTTTAAATTTATGTCTCCAATATAAAATTGTAAATTGCAGAAATAGCTATGTCCAATCATAAATCCACTGCCCAAAGCTTCATCCTTACATATTGCTTCATTTAATTTTTTCACAACTTCAATTATATTTTCAAATGATTTTGAGTTGAAGCTCTTAATATATTCTATAAAATTCGGATTTTCAAATGCTGGCAATACAGGATAAAAATCGAATCTTCTCCTCAAAGCATAGTCCATAAGTGCTAATGATCTGTCAGCAGTATTCATCATTCCTATAATATATACATTTTCAGGAACTTTAAAATATTCATTTGAATATGTTAAGACCATTTCTTGACCTCTTTTATCATTTTCTATAAGTACCATAAGTTCTCCGAATATTTTGCTAATATTTCCTCTATTTATTTCATCTATGATAAAAAAGTATTTTTTATTTGGATTTTCGCTTGCTCTATTACAAAATTCTTTAAATATTCCATCTTTTTGTATAAATCCTCCATCTACAGATGGCATTATTCCTTCAATAAATTCTTCATAAGAATAACTTTGATGAAATTGAATAGACATTACTTGTTCCTTAATTTGCTCTTTATTAGATACACCTATTATTGAATATGCTAATCTCTTAGCCATAAAAGTCTTTCCAACTCCAGGAGCTCCTTCAAGTATTATATTCTTTTTAAATAATAGAAGATCTTTCAACTCTTCATATTCATTTTCATCCATATACACTTCATTTAAAAAATCATCTTTAGTATATGGTTTTATTGCATTATTTATTACTTTCTTTATAAAATCTAAATACGGTGTTCGATTATCTAAATCATTATGAGTTTTATAATACCAATCATTAGATATTATATATTTTCTATTATTGATATCTATTGTTTCTTTGTAATATCTTGCAGCAATTTCATCTTTATAATATTCAATGTTATTTTCTATATCTTCAGTTACATCAATTAATATAGCACGAAAATGTTTAGTATATTTTTTGGATTCATCAGAAGAACATAAAATTCTTAATAATTCTTCATCCGCATATTCTTTTAAGATATTAATCGTTTCAAATGCAAAATCTTGATTTTTTAAGCTCAATAAATATTCAATGTTTAGGATTTCATTCTCTTTTTCTTTTTTTATATCCATATATCTTTGATAAGACTCTTTATTTTCATTTGCAGTTTTATTTTTTTCAGGGTACCAATAATTTGAATATGATAAAATTTCAAAAAGTTCTGCTTTATCTTCTGTAGTTAAATTATCATGATGAATTCTAATATGTGATTGTTCATCTCTAACTGCACATCCAGACCAACATAAAACTTTTACCATTTCTCTTATTTGTCTTTTGCATTGCTTCCAATAGAAACCTTTTTGTTCAAGTATTTCATCATCTTCTATTGCTTCGCTTTTTTCATTGTTTCTTTCGCTTATAATTTTATTAACCAAATTAAATATATTAGGATTTGGCTTTTTAGCTATTTCATCATTAAAAAATATGTAATCAGCGATTTCTTTATCCGTTAAATATGCTTCATCCTTATTAATCATATTCATAAAATAAAGAGATTGTATTATAATTCTTAAGGGAGCAATTAAAATCCCATCATTAATAGCTTCATTAAGAGAGTCGGTTGTCCTTGGGTTAGGAAATTGGAATTTTTTTATAAAATTTAATACAACTGGTCTAATTTTTCCATTTGAACACAATTTAGCGCAATTACTTTCCTCTGTTAAATTAAAGTAAAATCCTAATGTATTCATATTATTATTTGCATTCTTATCTTCATATGCACTTGGTACTTTATTTTCAACAAAACATTTTCCAGCTTCTATTAAAAAACTTTCTAAATTAGATATTCGTAAATCGTTTGTAAACAGATAATGAAACATTTTCTTCCTCCTTTAATAATTCATATACTGACTCTGCAACAGCATTTGCTAACTTTGGTGGTACTGCATTTCCAATCATTTGATATGCGTTTCCTCTACTTCCTACAAAGTCGAAATCATCAGGAAAAGATTGTAATCTAGCAGCCTCTCTTACTGTAATTGTTCTTTGTTGTTCGGGATCATAATGAATAAATCTATTTCCATCTTTATATAAATGAGCTATAATAGTTGTACTGGGTTCATTTGGCGACAATACATGATATCTATGTATTGGAGATTTTGAGCCAATCTTTTCTTCATATAATTCACTTATTTTTTTACTATCATATTCATTTCTTCCTGAAGCAATATCTTCTGCTAATACTTTAAAAGTATCCATATCCCTTAAATTAGCATATCTTGGTATATGCCAAGTTATATTACATTCAGGAATATTATGTGATTGTCTTTTTTTATGATTTTTTTCATCAAAAATTGGCATACATTTTGGTAAATCCCCTATAGCTTCTTTAACAGTTACTTTCCTTGTAACTTTTCTCTTTGGCAATATTTCATTATAAAATTTTTTTAATGTTTTTTGGCAATCTTTAAAATACTCTTTATTTAATCCTACAATTATAACTCTATTTCGATTTTGTGGTACTCCATATTCACTTGCATCTACTACGGCATCTTTTAAATTATCTAATATTTCAAACCCTATATTATTAAATTCTTTTTTTATTATGTCTTTAATTGGTATCCCATTTGGTGAGGCACTTAATATACCTGGAACATTTTCAAAAACAAATAATTTAGGTTTATATTTATCAACAGCTTTCAAATAGTGTTCAAACAAGTAATTTCTATAATCATCTTTCATCCCATTTTCATCTCTTACCCTACCGGCAACAGAATAGGCTTGGCAAGGTGGACCACCTATAATAATATCAATTCCTTTTGCATCATTAACGAAATAATCTAAACCTTTTCCTTTTCCAAATTCATCATCATTCCATCCTGCGAATAATTCTTTATCTCTTTGTATGTCAAATCGCATTACTCTTTCTGAAGCATCTTTTTCATTCCATTTTGTTTCTAATCTATTTCTTAATGTATCTATCTGTGGCTTCAACCATTCTACAGCCGCCACTTCTTTATATTTCCCTGTTTGCATAAATCCTTCTGTCAATCCTCCACATCCTGCAAACAAATCTATCATTTTTATTTCTTGCATTCTATACATCTCCATTTTCTAAATACTTTTTTAGTTCAGATGCAACTGCATATCCTAATAATGGTGGAACAGCATTTCCTACTTGTTTATACTGTTGTGATTTATTACCATAAAATATAAAATCATCAGGAAAAGATTGTAATCTCGCACTTTCTCTAACTGTTGGAATCCTATTATATTTATAATGAAAATGCGAACGATGACCTGTATTTATAGTTAGAGATGGTTTATCACTATGATATCTTGTAAGTGCTTCATGATATTTATAAAGTCCTCTATATTCTTCAGGTAGTGCTTTATAATTTTTACCTTCTGGTACAAGAGAAATCATCTTCTTTGTTTTTTCAATTGGAATACTTCCAATATGATTATAAACTTTCTTTGATCTTTTTCTCATTAATTCCTGATATTTGTTTTGAGGCTTTGTAATATATGATTGAATTTCATCTCCATAAATTATTTCTCCTTCTTTAGTCTGTAATGAAGGTAAATCTCCAATAGCTTCTTTACAAGTAATATATTTTTCTTTGCTTAAAATTGGGTCAGGAAAATTAAATTCCTTATGATTTTTTAAACCAACAAAAAATACCCTTTTTCTAATTTGTGGAACCCCATAATCAGGAGCATATAATAATTTTGGAACCATATCATATCCAATTTCTTTAAAGTCTTGTATTATTCTTTTTGCGCCAATTCCACCATTAACTTGTAACATTCCCGGAACATTTTCTAACACAATAGCTTGAGGTTGCAATCTTTCTGCCAATTTTACCATTGCAACATATAAACTATTTCTTTTATCATTCATATTTCTTGGTCCTGCTACTGAAAATCCTTGACAAGGAGGTCCTCCTACTAATACATCTATCTTTTTATTTTTTTTATTTAAAAATTCTATTATTTTTTCTATATTATCATGATTAAATAAATCTAATTTCATTGCTTCTGCTGATCCATGATTCTCTTTAAATGTTTTTAATGCAGCATCATCAAAATCCACACCTAATAAAACATCATATCCTGCATCATAAAAACCTTTTGACAATCCACCAGCTCCACAAAATAAGTCTAATACATTATTCGACATAATTTTATCTATCTCCATTTTTTCTTTTTGTTCATTATATACCATGTTATTTATATCATATTATTGCTTTTTTCTCAACAAATTCTAGCAATTTTCTTCAAAAAATATCAAACAAAAAAATTATTAATATTTAATTAATCTTTACTAAATAACTTATTTTTATTTATCATTATAAGTATTTTTTTATCATCCAATTTTTAGGCATTCTTGTATATCCTTTATTATAATTTATTATTTGTATCTTTTTTATTTTTTCAATATATATCTTATTAAATTGATTTAACTCATCTTTATTTTCTAATTCAATTCTATTAATCTCCTTTTCTATTTTATCAAATAATTTATTCAATTCATAAATAACATAAGTTAATTCCATTGTATCTAAAGAAACTAACTCGTTTCTGCAATAAAATCCCATAGCACTAAAAGAAGAATGACCTGTTGAAAAAGCCCCATTTACATTGTGAGGTTCATGTTCATATTTATTTCTAATTCTTTTTATTTTAATAAAAGTTTTAGAATTTTCTTGCAATATTTTTTCCAAATCGCCTTCTAAAAAACTAATATAATCTTTTAATAAGCAAATGCCATCTTTTAAATTTAAAAATATGCTATTATCTTTTTTATTTTCTGTAAAAGGAATCAATCTTAATAATTCTGTAGAAAGATAAAAAAAATGTTCTTCAATTTCTTCATATTCCATAGTTTTTATCAGAAACTTAAATTGATTATTTATTCTATCTAAAATGATAAAATATTTGTATATGCTATTTATCCAATCAAATTTTTCCATATATTCTCCTATAATAAATTTATTTTTAATTATTTATAACACAAAATCCCTATTTTCTCAATATTTCATCACTTCAAAAAATTAAAATACCAGTACAAAATTATACTGGTACTACTCTTTTTTCTAATTTCACAAAATTACTTTTCACGATAAAAATTCAATATCTAAATGTTCCCCATTCATTTAGATAACTATGACTACTTATTATTTGCATATAACTTATCAAATGCAATTTTTTCTTGTTGTTCCATATATTCATCAATGCTTTTTTTTCTAAGCAAAACTCTGCCACCTACTCTAAAGTGTGGAATCTCGTTTCTTCTTATCATTTGACCTACTAGCCAATATGAAACTCCTAGATATTTTGCTGTTTCTTCAATTGTTAAAGTAGTCCTCTCAATCTTTTCGTAACCCTCTAAATTTGGCACATTTTCACCTCCCATATAAAATTATATAGGAATAGTTCCATATATCCAAACCTTTTACTAAAAATACTTAAATATTCCAACATACTCTATCATAATTATTTTGAATGTTACATAGACTTTTTATTTTTTCTTTTAAATACTTACCATTTTCACTAGATAATCTATTATTAACAATAGCAACATTTATTATTAAGCAAATATGATTGAATTCTTCATTTTCAGCAATGTCATGAATAATGTATTCAGGAATTTCAAAGTTTATATGCTTTTGTAAATCATTTTTTATTTTATCTATCTTTTCAATATGTTTCTTTATAATTTCAAATTTTTCTTCAGTTATTGAATAATCTTTATTATTTTTTCTCATATTACTTTTACTCCTCCCTCTTCTAGTATTATAGCATATTTACTCATTAAAATGAATATTCTTTTAACATTTTGCTCATTTTGATGAGCATGTTTTAATTTATATTTTGCTAAAATTATTTTGAAAGGAGCCAATATTATGGATTTTTCAGATTTAGTAGCCTTAAAAATCAAGGAGTTAATGAAAGAAAAAAATATAAATTCAAACCAGCTTTCTAAATTAACTGGAATTTATAGTTCTACTATTGCAATGTTTTTAACCAGAAAAAACAGAACTATTAGATTAGAAAATTTATTATATATTTGTGATGCTTTAGGAATTAAATTATCAGAATTCTTTTCAGATGAAAGATTTGACGAAGCCGAAGCAAATGAATGGAGAAAAAAGCCTGAACTATAAAAGATGTATATTACAAATTTAACTAATATACATCTTTTTTTATTTACCATTCATTTCCACAACTTATACAACAGTATTTATTTTGTTCTTCTTCTTTTCCATAGGGACTAATATTTATAAATAATCCCATTTTATCGAATTTTTTTCTTTCTTCTAATTTTTGTTTTTCAGTTCCATTGAATAATCGGTAAAAAACATCTCCATATATATATTCTAAAACATATTTACTATTACAATTCGGACATATAATACTTGGATTATTATTTGTTAAATTTCCACTTGCTTCAATAGCAAATAATATTAGTCTGTTTTTTATTGAACTTTCATTATAATTAAAATTTGTAATTTCTTTTTTTACTTTATCTAGTAGTTCTCCTAAACTTATATTTTTGCTATTTCTCTTTATTTCAAAAATTTTGTTTATTTCTTCATCTGATAGAATTTTAATACTCATAATATATCATCCTAACTATTAGCTATTTTCTAATATTTACTTTTATTATCAGTTTTAAATTTATATAAATCCAATTCAAACTTTTCTTCTTTTAAAATATCGCATATCTCAAAAAATAATTTTAGCACTATTCTTTCTTGCTTTAAATTTTCTCCATATTCTTTTAGGTATTCTTCTCTTACTTTATGACCATCATCTATAGAATCGTCTATATTCCAAGCAAGTATCTGTCTATTTCTTTTTTTATTAGCAAACCAAAACTCATTACCACATCCATCTAAAGAACCATTATTTAATCTACTATTTATATCAAATATTTCACAATTATTCTCAATAGATTTTTTTATTTTTTCTACACCATCTTTACTTAATTGATAAAATTTAAATTCTAAAGTATTATCATTAAAATCAGATTCATTATATTCAATTGTTCCATCTTCTTGTATTTTTATTTCAAAACCATTAGTGTTTCCACCTAAAAAATTACAAGATGCAAATTCTTTATATTCAAAAATCGGATAATTCATCTCCTTAATCCCCCTTACATTATTAAATTATAATAAATTTCTTTTATTATATCATATTTATCCTTAAATTTATTATTTTAGACAAAAAAATAGAGGTACAGAATTTTTAATATTCCATACCTCAAAAATTTAGTAAATAAAATAATAATTCAATATAAATATATAAACTCTAAATTATTATTTTCTCCATTATATAGTTTTTTCTTTAAATGTCAATACTAACAGCCTGTTCTAGGAAGTTTTTGTGTTGTTTCTATTTCTTTATAATAAGTAATTGTAGTCCAATCATCTTTATCTTCAACATAAATATCTTTATAATTTCCTGATACTTTCGTGTGATTTACAAATATAAATCCATTGGGTAAATTATCTAACATATCACAATATAATCTAGGTTGTTCAACTTCTCTAAAATCTGATTTTACTGTTCCAAATCTAAATTCAAAGTCTGTTATGAATTCTCCCTCCTGTAATGTAGCATCTGTAAATTTCACTTCATTATTTACTAATGTACTTAAACCATCTTTTAACATTATATAATCATCGCTTAAATTAGTTTTATACCATACAGAATATGTTAAATCTTCATTCCAAGTTCCTGTATAAATCTTATTTGCTCTTAGAGCATTTGTTGGTAATGAATCACTCCATGTAAAATTGTCTAATGCAATATTGGATTTATTATGAATATTTGAAAAATCATAGTATATACTATCTTTACTTTGAGTCTCTTTAAAGCCTTCTTTGTTAACTTCAATATCAATATCTACATTGTCATTTTCTACTTCTACATCAACAATTTCTTGATGTTTTACTATTTCTGCTTCAAATATTTCATCTGTAAGTATATAATAATCAGGGCTTTCAAACTCTTTTAAAGTATATTTTCCTTTTAGTAGTTCTTTTGTTGTAGCTTCGCCATTCTCATCTGTAACTAAAGTATCTACTAAATTATTGTTTTCATCATATACTTCAAATTTAGCATTTTCAAGTCTTTTACCTTTTACATCTCCATTATATTGATTATCTTCTTTACTTACTTTTGTTACTCTTATATAACCTTTTATTAGTTCATTTTCAAAAGTCAAATCAGTAATTTGGTCTTGTGTTAATGTTATTGTTTGTGGTGTTTCATTTAATACATAATTTTCTAATGTCTTTGATTCTTGTATTGTGTATTTTTTATCTATTCTCAATCTTTTACTTGTAGCTTCTCCATTTTCATCTGTAATTAAAGTATCTACTATGTTGTTCTCTTCATCATATATTTTAAATTCTACACCTTGTAACTTCACTTCGTTATTGTCTTTATCAACTTTTATTACTTTTACTTGTCCTTTTTTTAGTTCATTTGTAAAAGTAATATCTGTAATTTGATCTTGTGTTAATGTTACTGTTTGTGGTGTTTCATTTAATACATAATTTTCTAATGTTTTTGATTCTTGTACTGTGTATTTTTTATCTATTCTCAATCTTTTACTTGTAGCTTCCCCGTTTTCATCTGTAATTAAAGTATCTACTAAATTTTTATCTTCATCATATACTTTAAATTCTACACCTGTTAATTTAACTTCATTATTATCTTGATCAACTTTTATTACTTTTATTTTACCTTTCTTTAATTCATTTGTAAAAGTAACTGTTTTTATTTGTTCTGCTTCTAATACTACTGTTTGAGGAGTATCATTTAATACATAATTTTGTAAAGTTTCTTTTTCTCTAATTGTTAGGTTTGAATAATCTCTTATTGCATATCTTGATGTATATGCTTCTCCATTTTCATCTGTTGTTATTGTTTCTAGAACTTTTCCGTTTTCATCTAAAACATCAAAGGTTACTCCTTGTAATTTTACTTCGTTATTGTCTTTATCAACTTTTATTACTTTAACTTGACCTTTCTTTAATTCATTTTCAATAGTGTTTTCTTCTGTTATATTCCACTTAACTTCAACAGTTGTATCTTCTGCGAGATTATACCATTTTCCTGTATTTTTTTCGATTAGTTTATAATTTCCAGTTCTTAAATTTTTAATACTAATTTCTCCATTTACATCTGTTGTATAAGTTCCAACTACTCTTTGAAATTCTTCTGAATATAAGTCAAATTGTACATTTCCTAGTGCAATTTTGTGATTATCTTTATCTACTTTGTATATTTTTAAATTTCCTTTTTTATGATCATTAGTTATATTTTGAGTAGTAGATTTATTATATTCTACATTTACATCAAAAGTAGCTTTATTTATAACATATTTATCATTTGTAGAAATTTCTGTTAGTTTGTAATTATCTTGATATAATCCGCTAAATGTTGCTACACCATTTGAATTTGTAGTAGCATTTGCGACTACAGTTCCATCTGCATTTGTTAATTGAAATGTTACACCTTGTATTGGTTTTGAAGTATCACTATCTGTTTTGTTTATTTGTATTTTTCCTGTATTAGTTTTTACATTTAATGTAGCTCTACCTACTCCATCTCCAAAAGGATCATAAGTAACTGCATAATTTTGTGTTGCATTAATTCTTGTCTTTCCATAAAATACTGGATATGTTTTGCATTTTCCTTGAACATTTATAATTGCATTACTTATATCTTTATTCATTGAAGATTTAGGAATTTTTAAATATAAGCTTTCGCTTCCTGTAAACGAATTTGTTTGAGTTCCATTTCCGTTTGTTATTATAGATCCATTAGGTAAGTTGGCTGTTGATGTAACTGTGTAAGATGCCATATCAACACTACTACTAACATTAAATTTTTGTACCCAGTAATTACCTTCTTCATATATACTTCCTGAAGTTCTCATTGTAATTGTTCCATCTGAAGGTGTTTGATTTCCGTATCTTCCTATATTTACTAGATTTACTACTGCATTTGCTATTTTTGTTCCTCTTTCATCTCCCCCACGATATCTAGTAGCAGGATCATAACCATATAAAATACTATATACTGCTTGTTTAGTTGCAACAAATGCATCATATTTGTTTTCAACTCCTAGCTCTGCTGGAGTCTTATATGGATATCCATTTATTATTGTTCTCCAAATTTGAACATTATCTAATACTGCATCTATATCTACTGTGTAATCATCATATTCTCCCACACCTGGATATTCTTTATTCAAACAGTATGCTGGATACTCAACACCATTTTTTTGATATGTAACAAAAGTTGTAATTATATAATACCATCCATTTTTATCTGCATTCCAATATTGCAAGTGATATCCACAATCTCCTTTATCTTGCAAATTTGCTTCACTTATTTCTGTTGCAAATGAAAATCCACTAAATGTAGAACACAATGTTAAAAATAATAATAACATTGCTATTACTTTTTTTCCTTTTACTTTTATCATATTATCTCTTTCCTTTCCATCAAAAAAAGCACCTGTAAAAGTGCCTTTTAAAATAATATTAATTATCTTCATATTCTGAAAATTCAACTCCCTTAAAGTCATTTTCATCTAATACATATTCTTCATTTCTATATTTTTCTTTTGCTTTACTAATTGCTTCATTAACATTTTCTGCTTCAATTTCAACAACTCTTTGTAATAATTCTTCAATCTCAATTTTGTAAATTCTTTTCATGTTCACCTCCCTTTATATTAAATAACATTCTGTTGTTATGTATTGTCCATTTCTATAGTAATCTTGTGCATATATTCTTATAGTTCCAAATTTCCAAGCTATTTTATCTTTTACTCTTTTTTCAGTAAATGTAAATTGTGTTGTAACTTCTGTAATTGAACTGTCTACAACAATTTCATATCCATAAAATTTCATATCTTCTGAAGGATTTCTATTAATTATATTTCTTATTTCAGTAATTTTCTTTTCATTTATTTTATATTCTTCAGTAGGTGCTGTATTTTCTTCTACTAATACTTTTTCTTGTGGTATTTCTTTATTTATAGCAGAATCTTTATTATTATTTTCAATTTCATTTTGTTTTACTATATCTGTATTTACTTCATCTACAACTTGATTATTATTTTCTTTAACTATATTTTTTTGATTATTCGCTTCTTTTTTTATTGTATTTGTTACACTATATGTAGCAACTTCTGAATTTTCTTGTTTACTATTATTTACTTTATCTTTTATTATAGAATTATTTTCTATTTCTTTTGCTTCATTAGTATCTACAATATTTAAGACTTCCTGTTTTTCTTCAATTATAGAATTCTCACTTTGAACATTTTCAAAATCTGCTACTGTTAAATCTTGTTCTGATTGTTTTTGTATATTTTGTCCCATATAATATAAATTTACAAAGTTTCCTACTAAAATTATTAAAACTATAATTATTTTTTTCATAACGATCATCTCCTACTATCATTATAAAACCTTAATAGTAAGATTCCAAAACCCTTTTATAAAATTTATTGTCCATAATTCATTCCATCCGTAGATTCTACCGCTTGAACACATAGTCTTTTATCTTTTTGACCTGCAACACAAGTAATTAATGTAATTCTATTATCTTCAGTTACTCCTAGATAACTCCAGTCCTCTTCATTTATTATTTTCTTTGTTGTTACTACATATCTTTTAGTTCCATAGTTTGTTTGATAATAAATTTCACTACCTATTTTAATCTTCTTTAAATTTTTAAAGAAATCTCCATTACTTCCTGAATTATGAGAAGCTAAACCTACATTTCCTTCATAAATACTGGTTGATGGGAAGTGTCCTATTGTTTCAGATAAAGTAGTTAATTCTATACTTTCTCTTATTGGTGCATTATCAAGTAAAATATCAGGAATTGTTAATATTCCTATTTCATCATCGTAATGTATAATATCTTGTTCTATATTTTCGAGTGGTGTAGCTTCTAATTCTTCATTATCTCCAACTTCAATACTTTCTGCATCTTTGTTAGCTTTATAAATTGGATATTTATATGTAAAAAAAATAACTCCTGTAAGAGCTATAATTGCAATTATAACAACTGCTATTATTAATTTATTTTCTTTTTTCATTTACAAGTCCTCCTATATTCTAACTTCAACAATATATTTTTCTTTTTCATTGCCATTTACTAACATTTTTATAGTTGTTCCATTCTTACTTACAGTTATCATTTTTCCCTTCAATTTTTTTGTTAAATTCTTAGATAATTTTAATTTGTATTTATTAGTTGTTTCAAACAAACTAAATCTATCTAACTTTATCCTTCCATCTCTTGTAGCTCTTACTTTTCCTACTTTTTTATATTCTCCATCTTTATAGTTATAAACTGTCACATTTCTTGTTAAAAAGAATACAATTACTAAAATGATTCCTATTGTTCCTCCAACTACTGGTAATACATTATTCTCTTGTTTTTCTTCTACTTGTTCAGGTTGTTCTTTTTCATATTTTATAACATAAGTAATTGGATTTTCTTCAGTCTTAGTTGCTGTTCCAAGATATTCAGCTGTTACTGTATATGTATTAGGATAATCAACTCTTTGCTTAGTAGCATAATAGCATTTAGCAGTATATGTATTAGCAACCTCATATTCTCCAATCATCTTTGTAGATTCTACTTGCCATTCAACATTTAGAAGATCCAATGTTAATCCATTTTTTACTGTTTGTTTTGGTATAAAATCTAAATCATTTTTTTCTAGGTTATTATAATTTATCGTCTCTTCAATCAAATCTTCTCTAAATCCATTGTAGTTTGTCTTAATTTTTAGAGTATTAGGATTCAAAATATATTCTCCTATATATCCATCTTTTTCATATTTGATTGTATTTCCTAATTGTTCAATAATTTTATCTTTTTTATTTGTTTTTGATAATATAGTTTTAGTTGTATTTATATCTATCGTTTCTAATGTATTTCCTCCTTCAGCAGTATAATCTACATACTTGTATTTGCTTCCATCAACTTCTATTTCTTTTGATAACATTTCTAAAAATGAATCTTTCTCTGATTCCATAACTTGATATGTTTTATAACAATTTAACTCATCTTCAGTAATTTCTGTTTTTTCCATCGTTATTGCAAAACAATTTACTGTTGTAAGTAAGATGCAAAAACTGCAAACTGCTAATATCTTTTTAAACCACTTCATTTTAACCTCCTAAAATTTGAATATTCCTAATTTATTTGCTATATAAGTTGCTCCAATAGAGCATAAAATTAATATTCCTATATAAAATAATACATGAAATATTCTTATAATTATTTCAAATAAAAAAAGTAGTATTTTAATAAACGATTTTTGTTCATTAACTACTACTTCTTCATCATATTTTTGTCTTACTTTTTGTCTTTTTAAATATTCTTTATAGATATTTTTGCTCACTTTTTACCTCTTTTCAAAAAGTTAAATATACTATTTTTTTCTATTACTTCTATTTTGTTTGATTTCTCTGCTATATAATCTTTAAAAATTTCGTGATAAATTTCTATATTTACATTATCATTAAAAGTATCTGAAGTATATTCTGAAAAAAATATATTTTTCACTATTCCTCTTAATGTTCTTTTAAATTTAGCCTTTTCTTCATCACTAGAAAAATTGAATATATAATTCACTTCAGGAATCTTCTCTAATAAACTTAAAACTCTAAATGTTTCATCAGTTTCCCATGCTTTTGTTCCTCCTACTACTATCTTAACTTCTTTTGATAAGAAATTATCTAGTGTATTTTCATTTAAAGTTCCATAATCATAAATATAAAAATCATAACCGTATTGCATTGCATCAATTTTATTGGTATTACTATAAAGATCAATTCCTCTATACGAATACATATTGTCTTTTTTAGTCACTCCTTCTAATGTCTCAATATTTTTTATTTCATCTTTATCTGTACTGCAAATATAACAGGCATTCATATTTAAACTCTTTAAAAACATTGTAATTAAAATAGCTTGTGTCGTAACTCCTATATGCTTTTCAGTTCCTGCTACTGCTATGTTTACAAATTGTTTTAAAGTCTTATATTCCTTCTTTACAATTACTTTATTTTTCTTTGTTTCTTCAACCTTTTGTCTAAACCTTATAGCATCTTTATATTGACATCCTTTAACACTTAAACAATTTCTAAATTGTTCTTTTTGTTCATAGTAAGTTTTTGCATTTACAAAATTGTAGATTCCTTCATTAAATAGTTTTGAAAGTAATCTATCTCCTTCTTCATGACCTAAAGCAACTACAATAACTCTAATATTATACATACTCTTTATTGCTACAATAGATTGTATGATTTCCTCTTCACTTTCTTTTGTTGAATCAACATCTATAATTATTTGTTTATAATTATTTAAGTTTTTCAGCTCTTGAATTGCAAATCTTTTTAAACTATCAACTCCTGTTAATACCTGTGGAGTTTCAAATCCATTTTCTTTGCATACTTCGTAAATTAGTTTTTCATTTTCTCTAGTAATTGCTAAAATCAATTTTATCCCTCCTTTGCAAAAAAAGAACTGCTTAGCAATTCCTTTTCTTTTATTCATCTATTAAATATTTGAATTCTAAATCTAAATCTTTATTAATTTTTATTCTACTATTCTTTGTTAATTCTTCTCTATCAAAAAATGTAATCCTAATAGAAATATAACCCTGGTATTCACTTTTTATTCTAAAATAATTATGAAGATGTATCGTCGAAAATATTCCTTCTTTAAACAAATCTAATATTGTATTTTCGTTTTTAAATGGACTATTCTTTAAATTAGTGACGACAACATTATCAAAATCAGTTTTATTAAAATCTACTTTTGGAACTATGTATTTACTTAGTATTTCATTATTATCTAATAGTTTTATTGTCTTTTTACATTCAGTATATGTTTCCACTAGCAATTGTTTTAATACATATTCTTGATTCTTTTTCTTTTCTTCTTCTTTCTTCATATTCCTTTTATCAATTAAAAAATATGTAATTATAAATATCATAATTATAATTATATTATTTATTATAATCTCTAAAAAGGAACTATTTAACTTACACGATATTGTTGAAAATAAATTAAAGAAATCCATCAATATTGTTATTACTATTAGAATTAAACTTATTAATATTGTTATTAATATTTTTAATATAAAATTATCTTTTTTCATATTTCTCCTCTTTTATAATCCAGTTTTAAAATGGTAATTCTTCAACATTAAAATTTATTTTTGTTTTTACATATTCAATAAAAGATGTTTCAAGTTCTGGAGAATTTTTTTGTACTGCTTCAAATTTCTCACTTAATAATTCATAATATTTTTTATCTATTTCATATTTATCATAAACTTGAAAATTCTCAATAAACTTTGATGCTGTTACTGTGTCAAAAAATTCTAATTTTTTTAAATTTTGTGGTATGCTCTCTAAAAATTTTTTTACAACTTTATCTGACATTGGATTTGATAATGTAAATGTTGGTTCTACATTCTCATTATATTCTCCATATCTAAACAAACAAATCTTATCCATTATATCTTGTAATGCATTTTTTAATTCATTTATATCTATATCTTTATTGTGTTTATCCACCTTTATTTGAGTATTTCTTTCTTGTACTTGTTTTTTATCTGAGTTGTATTTTTCAATTTCATTAAATATTTCTTCTACACTTTGAAATCTTTCTTGTGGATCATCATTTAAGCATTTGTCTACAATATCATCTAAAAAATGCATTCTTGGTGTATTAAACTTTTCATATAACCTCTTTCTATGAGTTCCCTTTGTCGTTTTTCCAAAAACTAACCATTGAGTTATTTGTCCTATAGCATATATATCCATTGTTGCGTTTGGTATTGTTTCACTGTTTCTCTGTTCAGGAGCTGAAAAATCAAAGTTTGCTAATCTTTCTCCTTCCGTTGTATGCCCTGTTTTTTCAAATATTTCAGGGTTATAATATGCTATACCAAAATCAGCGATAAATAGTCGTCCCTCTTCATCTATTAGAATATTATCAGGCTTTAAATCTCTATGAAAAATACCTTGTTTGTGTATATTGGAAGTAGCATATAATATTTGTTTTACAAAATCTATTATTTCATCTTCACTATAATTTTCATCATATACTAATTTACTTATATATCTTTTCATGCATATTAATGGATATATATTATTATTGATAACTATTTCATCATAAAAATACATTTTTACAATTCCATCTTTTTCACTTAATTTAAGAATAACATTTCCATATTCACATAAAAATCTATTTAATTTTTCTTTACTATTATTTATTAAAAACTTAATTGCAACATCCACATCTGCCATCTTTCCAAAATAAACCGTTCCATTTCCTCCTGATTTACTTTCTAAATTGTATATTAATATTTTCCCATACTTTGTTTTTAAATATAAATTATTTATTTTTAAATAGTCATTTATCTCTCTTATTGATAATTTATTTGAAATTATTGACGTCTTAGAATTTAATATTTTTTGTTCATAAATGTCTATAATAGGATACAATCCTTCTCTTAATTTTTCTCTTCTTTCTTGATATCCACCATATTTTTGCATATTCTTTCTAAAATCACTTTTTGTTTTTACGAGATCAAAAATTTCAGGCATATCAAAGCCTTCTTTTTTTGAATCCATTTTAATTTCTAATAGATTTTTAGAAAATTCTTCATCTGTTATTGATTCATTATTATATGTTGCAATCTTTTCCAGTTCTGCATAATAATTATTTATTTTTTCTGCATTCATTTCATTCACTCTCAATTCTATTTTTTTGCAACATTTTATCATGTTTTTATGTTATTTACAATAATCATACCTCATTTTTCCAACAGTCCCAGTCATCTACTGTTTGTCTTGCAAACAATTCTATTCTAGGCATATCTTCTACAAGTTCAACTATTTATCTCTTACTATTGCAGGTTTCTTACTGTATTCTTCTATATGTGTATCAATTATTTGTGATACTTTATTTGATTTTCTTTTTATTGTTTCCTTTGTTCCAATTAAGCAGATTTCTAAATTTGTCCTAGTCCAATGTCCAATACCACAAAAACAAGTATCACCTTTTAATTTCTTTTAGTTAGATTTGATTCCATTTTTTTTATAAATTCCTTCCATCTAAAAAAGACTTCACGAAGAAGTCTTGGTGGAGACAATGGATTTGCACCATTTTAAGCCTCAGTCTATATATACACTATTAGCCATATTATATTAACCGAACATCTCCATATAAAATAATATACTAGAGGCTTTTTTACTTTTCATTAATTTTTTCACAATATCCTCTCCCTTCATAATAATTTCATTAATCACAAATTCATTAAATATTACAAAGATGTCTATAAAAAATGATTTTGGCAAACATATAAGTTCTAGAGTTAGGATAATGATAACTAATAGTTTCAATAGCTAATTTTATAATTAAATTATAACTCTCTTTTTATAATATTTCAATTTTTTCTTATTATAAATCTAATATTGAAATATCATTTTTATTTATTAATTGTTCCTCATTGACCTTATAAGATACTTGCCCTATTTGACTTGTACCATTGTTTATTTTAGTTGCGTTATAATTTATTTCCACAGTCTGTAAATACCAATTTTGTAAAACATCTTCATAATAAACTTTCAAATTCATTAAATATTCCTTTCCACTTTCCAAAGCAAAATATCTATATATTTCCTTATTTTCATTTTTTTCAATTGGTATTTGTGTATCTGCTCCTAATAATCTATATCTTTCAGAAACCATATCTGATTCTAAATCTACAATTATTTTTTTTACGCTGTTCAATCCTATATTTTTTATAGATATATTTAATTCATAAGAGCTAGTTGTTTTTCCACTATATTTACTTATTATTAAATGATCTATATCAATTTTCTGATTTTGAGAACTAGTTTCTATTTTATATTTTAATAAAGGCATATTTTGTATTCTATTATTCTCTGAACTCCTTTTTTCATTTTCTTCATCATTCTTTCTTATTTGATATTTTGTCATTAACACTAAAGCCAAAGCTCCTATAATTGCTGAAACTATACTCGATATATAATTTCCACAAAATGATAACCAACTTTGCGTATCTAAATTTTTATCTAATGTTAGCATTGAAGGAATATTGAATCTATCACAATAATATATTATGATTGGTGCCAATACTATAAAATAAACACATACATATAATATTTTTTCTAATAAACTATTACATTTTTTATATTCTTTATATGTAAAAATTCCAAATACTACCATTATTACAATCATTATTATCAAACTTACTATCATAAATTCCTCTTTCCTAGCTTGTTATACTTTCTTTTATAATTTTTGAGCTATTTTTAGATCTTATTTCATAATCAATTTTTATTTTATTACTTTTGAATAATATTTTAGATTCTAAGAACATTGATTTATTATGCATTAGTTTTTTAAAATCGGTTTTTATTATTATCTTATTATCTTCTTCATATATTGAATTTTCAAATATATCCTCTATGTCATATTTAAAATCATCGGCTTTTTCCTTTAATTCCTCTAAATATGTTTGTTTACTACTATACATTGTTCCTATATATGATGGAATATGTGATGATGTAGCAGTTGCTATAGCTGGATAATAATACTCATCTATACTACTTACTCTTGGGCATTCTATCAAGTCTTCTTTTAAATCATTATACATATTTCCTAAATATTTAATTACATCATCTTTAACAATAAGTGTATCCTTTCCTATAAATACATCTTTATCTATAATTAATTTTAATTCTATATCTTCATCAAGATAATTTCCTATATTTGAAAGAACTAAATTAGTGTTATATATTTTAGGTAATCCTTTACAATAGTAATTTATTGCTAAATATTCAAGTATATAACTATCTAGCTCTTTTAACTTCCAATATCTATCTATTTCATTTTTATCTCCGTATAGAGTTTTACTAATTGGACTTAGACCACCTCCATTGAAAGTAGTTTTCCATCTAATATTTTTAAATTCAAATATTAAATCTTCATATTCTAAATTTAAATCTTTTAATTCTTCTTTTATAAAACTTTCTTTTTCATCATCAATTTTAACAACTTCATCACTTATTAAAAAAGACACTCCTACTCCAAATGAAAATTCTTTTCCTTTTAATTGGTTAATATCATTAACAAGTTGCTTTAATTTTTCAAATTTTTTCTCTTTATATTTCTCTATTATTGAATTAACTTCTGATAACTGTATTTTATCAAACAAATTTCCATCTGAGTATGATTGAACCACTAATTTACTATTTTTGTTTTCTTTAAACATATACTCAAGATCTTTTTTATTCGCTATACTTGTTGTACTTCCTTTTCTAATATATATTTCATTCTCTTTTAATTTTCCAATTTGTTTTTTTACCATAAATGGTCTGTTTGAATTATTAATTACTGGTATTTGAATTACAAGAATATTTTTTCCATCAATATTTAATATTCTGTAATTAACAATCAAATTTTCATATATATATGTATTGATTATTTGTTGAAATTCAGCTTCATCTCTTATTTGTTTTGTGTCAATTTCTCTTAATTTTGTACATGCATTATTTTCCTCAACCGCACCAATTATAATATATTTATTTCTAATACTGTGTGAATTTGCTAAAGCTAATATATCTTTAACTAATTCTTCCTTATGATCCTTTTGATAATCATACTCTTTAAAGTCCAAATAATCACCTTCTTGATGACAATCTATCATTTCTTTTACTTCATCTTCAAATTCCATAATTGTTACCCCTTCATCCGAGTATTATTTTATCACATTTTATATCTTTTCACAACTAAACCTCATTTCCCCAACAATCCCAACCATCTACTGTTTGTCTTGCAAATAATTCTATTCTAGGCATATCTCCTACAAGTTCAACTATTTTATCTCTTACTATTGCTGGTTTTTTGCTATGTTCTTCTATATGAGTGTCAATTATTTGTGATACTTTATTTGATTTTCTTTTTATAGTTCCTTTTGTTCCAATTAAGCAGATTTCTGAATTTGCCCTAGTCCAATGTCCTAATCCGAAAAACCATGTATCACTTATTTTATTTCTTTTTACCCAATTAAATCCACAAGTTTTGTACTTAAATCCCCATTCTTTCATAACTTTTAGTCCATCTAATAAGCAAGGAAAAGTTACCCATAAGAAAAGGACACAATCTTTTTCTGATATATTCTTGATTGTATCCTTCATATTAACTATTTCTTCAACTTTCATTGTCTTATAATGTTTTTCTGCTGTTCCCATTCCATCTCTCCATGTATTATAATGCCATGGAGGATCTGCATAAATTATATTATATTTATTTTCCGTATTATTTATATCTATTACCAATTAAACCTCCTTGTTTCCAAATAAATATTCTCTAGGATTTATAAAATCTCCATTTTTCGATTTTCTAATTTCAAAATGCAAATGTGAGCCTGTGCTATATCCAGGATTCGGATCACGATTAGGATCTCCTCCTTGAATTCCAACAACAGTCCCTTGCTGTATTTCTTGTCCTTCTATCACATCAATCCTAGCCAAATGTGCATAGAAGGTATAATAAATTGTTCCATTCTCAGTACTATGTTTTATTTCTACACAATTTCCATAGCCTTGTTGTACTCCTGCAAATACAATAGTTCCTTTTTCAACTGCTGTAATATTTGAGTGCCAAGCTCCTGCTAAGTCTATTCCTGTATGAAAACTCTGTTTTCCAGTTACAGGATGAATTCTTGTTCCAAATTCACTTGTTACAGTTGCATTTTGAACAGGCATAGGAAATGTTCCATTATATTCTAAATCTTCAATAGTTACAGTAGGAGCATAAGTGTCGTGCATTTCAACTAATGAATAATAAGAACTATCTGTAGCTTGTCCATCATCTTCAAATCCAAAGAAACTTTTTATTTTATCTATTGTTGATGTTAAAGCAAATAGTGGTATCATTATTATAAATGTAAATACCACTATCCCTATAATTATTCCTATAATTAATCTTTGTCTTTTTTCTTCATCTGTTATTTGACTTATTACTATCTTTGCGATTAATTTTGCTGTAGCAGGATCTAAAGCCATTACCTACCACCACCTTTACCAAAATACTCAAACTCAATAGGAAATATATCAAACCTAACAAATATTCTGTTTGAGCCTATGATAAATAAAGCCAAACCTCTTTTCTTTTTATATAAAAACTCTGATTGTCCCTCACTTAACTTAAATAGCTCCGTTGTTTCTTCTAAATTCACTCCATCAGTTCCCATCAATATTTTATATGTAGCCATATCAAGTATAGCTTGTCCATACATTTTTATTGAATCATCAAGAAAATCTACAATAGAATGTGAAATTATAACTAAACTTCCTTCATATTTTCTACATCTTTTTGCTACATTTCTTAAAAATATTGTTGTTTCAGGAACTCTAGAATCAATTAACAAATAAGCTTCATCACAAACTAGCATCGTTTTTTCTTCTTTATCTCTACTCATTATCTCCCAACAATAAGTTAGAATATTAAAATATTGAGCTCTTTTTACTTTGTCATCTGCATTTTGTAAATTAAAGGTATCAAAACATACGATTTTTGCATTATCATCTATTGAAGTATAACCATTAAATAAGCCTTTTTCAGCACCAATGCTAATACCTCTTAATAGACTTCTTAATGTTTCATATATTTTTTGTTTTTCCTCATCAATTTCATTACTTGCTTTCTCTCTTAAAAGATTATATAAATCTGTCATAATAGGAAATTTATTATTTGGTATTCCTGAAATATCTGTATCCCAATCAATATTAAATCTGTTATATAATTCTTCTAATACTTCCTCTAATCGAGCTATATGTATTGAATCAAGTTCAGGATATAACAATTTAAAAAATGTTCTTAATGTTTGAAAATGTAGAGCCATTGCTCCCATTCCTTTACTTTTATATTCAACTTCATCTGCTTCTTCATCATCTAAAGGAACTTTTTTAATTTGTAATGGATTTATTATTCCACCTTTACCACTCCCTACATCTATCCATTTTTCTCCTAGTTTCTCAACCATTTCTTTTTCTTCTCTTTCAGGATCTATCAAAATTACTTTCGTATTAGTCATATATTCATTTAATATTAAGTGCTTAGCAACTGTAGATTTTCCAACTCCTGCTGTACCCATAATTACAAAGTTTGAGTTTGTTCTATCTCCTCCTCTTTTCCAAGGATCAAGTATTACAATTCCTCCCTTTGTATCTCTAGCAAAATAATATTTATTTCCATCATTAAATCCTGAACTTGAAAAAGGTAATCCACCAATCCATGTACTCTCTAGCATATTTCTATCTGCAATACTTTTTACAACTGGATCTGTAATAGAAAAAGGCGACATTAACTTCAATGAGTTTTTACTCAAATTCGTTAATAATCGCCCTTTCATTTGCATTGATGTAAGCCTTGTCAAAACTGCCTTAGATCTTTGTTTTAACTCTTCTTCATCTTCTGCAATTACCATTATTGCTATTGTTACATATACTACTGTTTCTCCGTTTAAATCTACCTTTTCAATTAAATTTCTTGCATCTTGTATTTCTCTTTCTGTTCTTTGTCTTAATATTTCATCTGTTATTCCTTCATATTGTGATTCATTTTGTTTTATTCCCCTACTTATGTTTTGCATTAATGTATCTTTTTCTGTTGGAGAAATATTTAAGCAACATACTGTATTAGGTATATTTGCAATACTTTCAAGCCATCCTATTCTTACTTTTTGAGGATATTTTGTTATTACATATACTCTTCCTAAATAATCGCCCACTCTTATATAGTTTTTCTTATATTCTATTCCACCTATTGGACTTAAAATATTAAGTAATGTTTTATTTTCCATTATTCCATCAATTTCTTTTTTCTTCAAATAAACTATCCCTCCTTATTTGCAACAAAAAAAGACTATCATTACTGATAATCTTTTAATATAGCCTAACTATTAAATTTGTTTTTTTTAATTGTGTGTGTTATAATTGTTATGTTCAATGAAATATGTGACCCCCTTATAGTACTATCATTACTGGGTTGCACCATTTCATTGAACCATATTAATCGTATGTAAGAGATATGTGATAGGTATCTCTTTTATTCTATAACTTGTAATTTATCAAGATGATTATAGCATACTATAATCTATCTTTTACATTATTATAATATCAATATTTTCTACTTATTATATTCCAAATGAACCAATTATTGGATCCTCAAATAATGCAATATGAAGTGGAAAAAATGTAAAAATTAAAAAGCACGAACATAATACTAATAAAATAATAATAGGTATTACATTACTACAAGAAGATGTTGATTGCATTTTTTGATATGCCACATATTGCCCTAACCCTACTGCTATAAAAAAACTACCAATATCCACAATAGCAAAGTTTGTTCCTATTATTCCAACATATGTATAGAAAAATATTACTACAAAAGACATAGCTAATATAATTCCTAACACTTTAGCACATAAATAATTAGGTATAACTTTCCCTTTATAAGAAAAACCTATAATAGTACTTATTAGCATTGGGAAAAATAATAATTTCAAATGTTCCCATGTACTTTCATTTACAGCACTAAATGTCCCTACTAATGGATTATTATTAGACCACCCAAATGTAAAATGTAAAAGTGTTCCTACTATCATTATAAAAATAGTACTTATAATTTCAAATTTTAAAATAGAACTTTTTTTAGGCATATATAACTCCCCCTTATATGTATATATGATTAAAATTTTCAATGTGTTACTAAAAAATATAGATTAACCTATTTTAGATTAACCTATAACATTCTATTTTTATTAATGTTCTGCATCTGCTTTTGTCCTATGGATTGTTCCTTTTGGGTGCTGTGGTGGTGCATATATTGAATATAATTTAATTGGAAGATTTCCTATATTAGTAAGATTATGCCATTTTCCTGCTGGTATTACGATAGCAAAATCATCACATACTTTTCTTTCAAAATTAAGATTATTTTTATTATCACCCATTTGAACTAAACCAAATCCTTGCTCAATTCTAATAAACTGGTCTAAATTTGAATGCATTTCTAATCCAATACTTTCTCCTACATTTATACTCATTAATGTAATTTGTAAATGTTGTCCTGTCCATAATGCTGTACGAAAATTTTTGTTTTGCTTTGTTATTTCATTTATATTAATCACAAATGGTTCTGCTCCATAATCTTTTATATAATATGGATTCATCCTATTATAATCCATATTATAATAGTTTATATAGCCATATACATCATCATATTGTCTATAATTATCATAATAGTTTTTATATAAATCATTCATATTATACATTTAATTAAATTCCTTTCATATATTACTTATATTATAATATATGATAATTTAAATAAATGTGCTATTATAATTATTTTCAGCTTCTTTTACTACTAAAATATCACTTTAAAATTACTAATTCTTGTTACGATTATATAATAAAAGGTAGATAATTTCAACTGGTTATCTACCCAACTTATTGTAATTTGTCAATTACTCATATCTTTCTTCTGTTTGATAAATTCTATGTTATTTTTTTCTAAATCTTCAATAGTTATATCTCCATATTCTAAAGATGATTTTACAGTTTCTTGATAACCATTAGAATATATAACTATTACATATTTACTTTTTTCGCAAGGAAAATAATATATATATTCTTTATCTTCATAAAATTGTTCTAATGCAGTATTACATGTAATATTTTCTTCTTTTGTTTTATCTATTATCTTTAAGTGTGTAAAAGTTTGACTATTTTTATCTATATACTTATTTTCACTTATAAAAACAACTCCAATAATACAGATAATTGGTATTAAAATAATAATAATCTTTTTTATTAAATCTTTATAATCAATTTTATTTTTTTCTAAAAGGACTATGTTTCTTAAAAATTTGTTTATAGATGATATTCGCAATATTACAAACATAATTAATGAACCTAATACATTTAGAATCACATCATCAATATCACAGCAACCAGATATTGTAATAAATTGCAATAGTTCAATACCCACAACTATACAAATCATTGTTAGTAAAAAGTTTTTTAATTTCTTTTGTTTTTCAAATAATATTGGTAAGAAAAAGGCAAAAGGCATTAAAGCAACTGCATTTCCTAGAATATTATATATAAATATATATGGTGCAATATCTCCACTAATAAATTTTGTAATGTAACCAAAAATTGTTTTAAATGGAATTAAATTAAATGAGTTAGACATATAGTTTTTAAACAACTCACTATTCCAATTTAATATATTAAAATCTCCTCTAAAAAAATAATCATCAAATAAAGTAAGTGTTGATAACAATATAATATATAAAATAAACCATATACCTATATTTATTTTTAAAACTTTATTCTTATATTTTTCATCTATATATTTAGTTAAAGCTAATCCACCAAAATACATAATAAGACAACTTAATAGTAATAATACTATTCTTCCAGTTGGACTTAAACGTAATAATTCATTAAACTCTAAACTAAAATAATATATTAAAATAATTATAGCAATCAAATATAATACCATACTTGCCATTAAACTTATTTTTTTCTTCATATATCAACACTTCTTTCTCAACGATAACTTTCTAATTATTGTTTGCATTATAACACAAAGGACAGATAATTTTCAACTAATTACCTGCCCTATCTATTGTAATTTTCTATTTATCTAATTTTATTATATCGTTTACATCATTGGAGCAAATAATCTTAAAATAGCTTGCCATAGTCCTTTAAATAAACCATTTTTTGCTTCTTTTTCATCTACTTTATGTGATTCTTTAAAGGAATCCTCAAAATCTTTTTTGATATCTTTTATTACATTTGTATCCTTCATATAAATACCACATTCAAAATGTAAATATAAACTTCTATAATCTAAGTTTATTGTTCCTACAGTTGCTATTTCATCATCGGATAAAAATACTTTGCTATGTACAAAACCATTCGTATAAGTATAAATTTTTACTCCACCTTTAATTAATGTATAAAAATAAGAAGAGGTTAAATCATATACAATTTTTTTATCGGGTATTCCAGGAACAACAATTCTGACATCTACTCCTCTTCTTGCAGCTAAGATTAAATTATTTATCATATCTGTATCAATAATTAAATAAGGTGTATAAATATAAACATACTTTTTCGCTTGATTGATAATATTTAGATAAATATCTTCGCCGGTTATAACATCATCTAATGGACTTTCCCCATAAGGTACAACGAAACCATTTTCCTTATACTTTTCAGTAAAATTATATTTGTATTTATTATAATCATTATCTTCTTTTTTAAATGAATTCCACATTTCTAGAAACATAACAGTAAAATTCCAAACAGCTTCACCTTTTATCCTAATTCCATTATCTTTCCATACTCCTAATTTACTATTTATATTTATATATTCATCTGAAATATTAATTCCACCAGAAAAAGCAGTATGTCCATCAATTATCATCATTTTTCTATGATCTCTATTATTCATAATAATACCTGCAAATGGCGATAATTTATTAAATTGCATACATTTTATTCCATATTTTCCCAGTAATTTTGGATAATTACTAGGTAGCATAGCAAAAGAACCCATATCATCATATAATACTCTTACATCTAGTCCTGAATTTGCTTTTTCTTTTAATATATCTAAAATTTCTTGCCACATAGTACCATTATTAATAATGAAATATTCTATAAAAATAAATTTTTTGGCTTTTTTTAGTTCTTCTAACATAACAGGATAAACGTCATCACCAAGAGAATAATAGTTTATCTCATTGTTTTTCGTTACAGGAAATCCTGCAAATTCACTTATATATTTTAATTGTCCTAAATTTTTAGTATCGATTTCTTTTTTTATAAATTCATCTTGTATTAAGTATTTTTGACCATTTTCTATATTTTCATTAATATTCTTTAAAACTTTACTTCTTTTCATATTATTACTAAGTATGATATATAGAAGTGTTCCAATTAATGGAAAAAGCATAATCAGTAATATCCATATTAAATCGCTACTTAATCTTTTACTATACTTGATAATCATTAAAACAATTATAATACTAAGTAAACCATAAACTACTTGAATAATACTTATAAATTCTCCAAATTTTAAATATATAAATAATGTTAATAGAATTTGTATTAATAAACCTATTGCTACAACAATTCCTCTTTTTACTGCCATCCACATATTTTTTCTCCTCATACTAATTCATTTTTATATGTAATACTTTTATCTTCTTTATAAATAAACATTAATTTTGAGTTCTTATCTGTTCTTCCTTTATCAAAGGATAACGAATAAGTACATTACTATCTAAATTTTCTTTGTGCATATCAACTGCTGTTATTTGATGATTATCATATGTTGTATAATAATAAATTCCCTTATTTACATTACAGCAAGATGTATAAATTGTTATTTCAAATTTATCATCACCTAAATCACAGCATCCTCTTTGTTGTTCAACGCTACCTAAAATGTGAAAAAATTGACTAACACTTGATTTTTCATCTTCTTTAGAAAAAGAATTTAATTTAGTATACGCTACTCTTATGAATCTTGATTGCGATGATAAATCACCTGGTAGACCTATTGCTCCCATTCCTCTACTATATAAACTTAGATCTAATTCTTTACTAAATTTATTCTCTGGAGATTTAGGTGATAAATACATATAATTATTTAAGGCAAACATTTGCTTATCAAAAGATGGATTATTAGTTAATACCCCTACTGGATTATCATATATTTTTATTCCATCAATAACAGACTCTACAGTTATTGATTGTGTGCTATCGGAAATAATCCAATGTAAGCTAGCTAATGGTAATTTATCACTAAATGGAGTATTTAACACATTCATTTTTTCAATCAAATTTCTAGCTTCATTTACATTTGAACATTGGCTTAAAATCCATGGTATCAGTTCAAATTGAGCAACATTATCTTTTCCTTCCTGTTTTTCTTTATAATGAGCATTTCCAACAAAATTTAAACCTGCTATTGCTAACCCTTTTTCGTTTATTGCATCGTAATATAATGGATAATCTTCAGTAACAAATGCCATTCCAATTATCGCATAATGACTCTTAATGTCATCTACTTTTCTAAATTTAAATTCAAAGTTTCTTGGTGTTATTGTTACTTCATCTCCATATGAAAATTCATAATCCAATGTTCTTCCAAAATAAAAATCTTTCGTTTTATAAGTTGCTGCTGTACACATATTCTTTCCCTTCTTTCTAATACTATTTCTTATCTTTTATATAACTCTCTTTCAACTTACTATTTGCATTTATCTTTACTTTGTCAATTGATAACTTTGTTCTATCAATTCTTTTACTAAATCCTCGTCCACCTTTTCATCTATAATAATTGTATTCCAATGTTCCTTATTCATATGATAAGCAGGTATTATATAATCATAAGCATTTCTCAATATATCAGAATAATTTGGATCTGTCTTAACATTAAGGTATAACTTATTATTTACATTCATTAGTAATGCAAACCATTTTTTATTTTTGCAATGTTTCATTGTTACAGATTCAAAGTCATCTGAAAATGGACAATCTTTATATGTATTTTCTAATGTTAAACAATATTTTATTATTTCTTCTTTATTCATAACTAAATCCTTATAATAATCTACTAAATTTTTTACTATATTTATCTATATCCTTTGTACTTTGACTTACAATAAAATCTGTTACCTTAATTTTTAATCTTTCAACTTCATCTTTTGTATAATTTTTATCTTCTACATTTATCCCTGCTTCATTAAATAATTGAATATCTTTGCTTGAAAATTGCACTATTTGTTCCTTCTTTCATTTATTATTTCATTAAAATTATACCTTTTATACTTGGATGTAATAATTTTATAAAGTCCGTGGCATCTTGTTTTGTTCCAACTACACTACCATAATGAATTGGAACTGCTATTTTAGGTTGTATTTCATTTATTAATTGTGCTGCCTCTTTAAAATCCATTGTATATGTTCCTCCAACTGGAACAAAAGCAACATCATATTTTACTCTTCTATTTTCTTCTGTAATGTCCGTATCTCCTGCAATATAGTATCTAATATCATCTAGTGTGATTATATAACCAACCCAACCATTTTCTTTTGGATGAAATGTCTTATTTGTATTATATGCTGGTATTGTTTCAAATTTAATTCCTTGTACCATATACTTTTCATTTGGTTCTACAGTAATAATTGCATTTTTATTTATGCCTTTTCTTAATAGTTTTGTTAATAATTCTTCTGGTATTATAATAGTTGTATTTTCGTTTATAACCTTATCTATATCTTCCTCAGAATAGTGATCATAATGGTCGTGTGTTATAAAAACAATATCTGCATCATTATAATTTCTATCTATTTTAAATGGATCTATATAAATTGTTTTTTCTTTGTTAATTCTTATACTACTATGGTATAAAACTTCTATATTTTCTAACATTTATATCCTCCTTTTTTTATATACATTAGCATTATAACACAAATTATAAAAATTCACACCATGAAAGAAAAAAGTTATTATTTTTATCAATATTAGGCTCTGTATCTTTTATTAAATCATCTAAAGTAATTTCAAATATCTCACTCATTTCCTTCCATATTAAAATAAATTAAGATATATCTTAATATTTATTTTAATATTTTTTAGCACTTAAACTTAACTTTTTATTTTTTATCATACAATTCACTAATTTTTGTTATGGTTATATAATAAAAGATAGATAATTTCAATGATTATCTACCCTACTTATAGCTATTTACTATTTTATTGTTGTTTTCCATAATCCATGTTTGTTGCAATAAGCATATAATGTTGCACCAGATATATATGGAAATCTAGTTTCCGTTGCTTGCTCTGGATATAATTTTACACGAGTTATTCTATTTTCTGATACTTGTGCAATCCACATTATATAATGTTCCTTTTCCATTGGATGTTCTACTTCTCCAACACTTACTACTATTTCATCTTCTACTTTTTTGTATATTGGTATATGTTTTTCCGTTGCTGCATCTGTAGTATTAGCTTTCATTTCTTCCATTTTTCTACCACAACAAGTTATATTTTGTACATCTCCATCAATTAATTCTATTATATTGTCACATATTGGACATTTTAAAAATTTTGCATTTTCTTTCATTTAAAACTCCTCCTTTTATTAATATTATACTATTATATAAAAAATTGTAAACAAGAAAATAAGTTATTATTTTGTTCCTACTTTATACATTGCATTTTTTTATCTAATACTAATGCTTTTTTAGGACAAAAATTTGAGCATTTGCCACATTTTATACATTTATCATAATCTATTTTGGGTGCTTCAAAGTCTTTTTGACTTAATGCTCCAACATGGCAAACGTTTACAGCTGGGCATTTATGATTTTTCCGTTTTTTTGAATTCTACTTTGTATCAATTAACAATTCCTTTGGACTCTTTTTTAAACTACTTATAGATGATATCACTAAAGATATTATAAGTACCAAAGACATAAATAAAATTACATATATTATTGATTTTGGTAATATATTAATATCTAAGCTTGTTAGAGTTTTATTAAAACCATCTACTTCTGCTCCTCCACCAAGTCCACTAGATGCCGATTGCTTTGCTATTTGTTTTGTTATATTTCCAGTAACTTTATTTAATATATTATTTCCTATCATGTTTCCTGCATAAACAGCTAAAAAATATGATCCTATATATGCAGGAATAGATATAAATACTAGCTCAATAACAAATTGTCCAAAAATTTTCAATTTTGATATTCCTAATGCTAGAAAAATTGCTATTTCTTTTTTTCTAGCATTCATCCATAAAAGTAATAATAATGAAACTGTAATACCTGCAAATATTAATGAACCAGCAAATAATTTGTTTGCTATTGAATATATACCAGATATTGATTGTTGTAGTGCTGGATAATTTGTTGAACTTTTAATTAAATTGTATTGGTTCCAATTTATATCAAGTTTTTTAATATTTTTAATGACTTGATCCAAATTTTTATCACCTTTTACAAAAAATGTTGCATCTTGATATACTGCAGTATCTTCTGTGTTTCCATAAACTTTTGCAGCTGTATCTAAATCTGTTATTAATGTATTTTCGTAAAGTTCTTGTGCAGAAGTTACACTACTTTTATTGTGTCCATCGAAAATTCCTTTTATTTCTACTTCTAGTGTTTCATTTGCTCCTTTTTCATTATCTGCATCAAATAAATTGGACTTAATTTTTATTTTATCTCCAATTTTCAAATTGTTTTTTTCAGCTAAGTCTTTATGTATTAAAATCTTACTTTTGTCATTTTCTTCCAAATGTTCTCCTTCTATTAATTTGTAAGCTCCTGACACAAATTTATTTTCTTTTGATGAATCATTAACTCCTGTTAGCATAACTGTTCTTTTAAAATTTTCTGCTCTTTCTGGTGATTGATTTGCAATTGTTTTTTTAGTTTCTATAATATCATTATCTACCAAATCAGCTACACTATTTATTCTCTTTACAAAAGAGGAAATATCTTCAGATTCAGCTATTTTTTTTATATCTTCTCCTTTTATATTTCCTCCACCTCTTGGTGTTCCAAGATTAACTCTTCTATTTATTTCCATAGAAAAACTATTTGTTATATTTTTAAAAGTTTCTTCTGAAGCTCTATTAGTAGCATCTTTAATTGCCAAACTAATCAGACTAAGTGTTGACATAGCCATAATAACTAATAATATTATTATTGATTTTAAACTTTTTCTTGTTACATATGCAAAAGCATTTTTTATCATCAATATACCCCCCCTAATTAATTTTACTTATATTTCTTAATTTTTTGTCACTTAATTCTAAAATAATATCAGCAGAATTTGCAACTTCCTTACTATGTGTTACAACTATTACACATTTATTTCTCTCTTTAGCCAATCTTTTTAATATTTCTATTATTTCTCCTGCAGTGTCACTATCAAGATTTCCTGTAGGTTCGTCAGCTAGAATTATTGGTGCTTCTGATGCTAATGCTCTTGCTATGGCTACTCTTTGCTGTTGACCACCAGATAGTTTCATTACATTTCTATTTATCTGACTTTTATCAAGTCCCAATTGTAGCAAAATATCTTCTGATGCCTTTTTATTTACTAATCTAACATTTTCAATTGGTGTTAAATAATCAATTAAATTATAATTTTGAAAAACTAATGTTATGTTGTTTTTTCTATGATTACTATACCCTTTGTTCTCTATATCCTCATTTTTGAATAGAATTTGACCTTTTTGTGGTTTGTCTAGTCCTGCTAATAATGAAAGTAACGTTGACTTCCCTGCTCCTGATTTTCCTATTATTGCATAAAATTGTCCAAGTTCAAACTTTTGATTTACTGATAACAAAATCTTCTCTCTTGAATTTGAATAATTATATGTTACATTTTTTATTTCTAATATATCCATTGCAATCTCCTAACTTATCTTTGATAATATTTCTTTTGGTTTTTTTACTAATATCATTGCACTTGCAATAATAACTGATAAAACAATAATTCCTATTAATACTCCATAACTTTGTAAAAATATTGTAATATTTGATATTAAATTATCATTTTTTAGTAGATTATTAATATTTATTGTCGAATTATCAGAATTGATAAATCCACCTATTATTTGATTTAATATCACATTTCCTAAAAATAAAGATGCTAATATAGATGGTAGTGATATAAATATTAACTCAAATATAAATTGAGCTATAATTTTTGCTTTACTTATTCCTATTGATAACAATATTCCTATTTCATAAATTCTTTCCCTTAGCCATAAAATTAATATTAAAGATAAAACTATTATTCCTCCTGTCATAATTAAATATGTCATAACCTTTATTATATGTTTTATACCTTCTACAGATTCTAAAGTTTCTTCATATACATCATCATTTTTTTCAATATTGAATTTTGACCAATCAATTTTTATTTCTTTAATTTTATTTAATACTATATTTGTATCTTTTGAACTATCTGAAATTATTTCAAGTTTATTTACAACTTTATTGTTTTCTGCTTTGTTTAATGCTGCTTGGCTTGATTCATAATCAATAAATACCATATTTTCGCTAAAGTCTGATGTCATTCCTGTGTATTTTTCTTGTTTTTTTCCAGAAAAAATCCCAATAATCTCAAATTCATATTCTGTTTTTATTTCATTATTGTTTAAATCAAATAGTTCAAGACGAATTTTATCATTTAATTCTAAATTGTTCTTTTGTGCCAGTTCTTCATGTATAATAATTTTTTCTCTGTCATCTTTTTCAATATGTCTACCTTTTATAAGAGTAAAAACTCCACTATTAAATAAATTGTCCTTTCCAGTATTATTGGTGGCTTCTATTGAAAATATATTTTTAAATTCTTCTGGCATATCGTCTCTTTCGATCATTTGCATTCCTTCTACTGCTTTAATATTTGTAGATTTTGCTAGTCCATCATATTGGGGAATTGTTTCTTTTATCTCTTTTATATTTTCTATTTCTTTAAATTGATTTGTTTTAAAGTTCTCATTGTTATTTTGTGTTATTGATAAAGATGTATTTGATAACTTATATAAATTATTTTCTAAGCTAATTGTTGATTTCATTATGTTTAAACATGAGTATAAGCATGAAAGAACTATTGTTAAAATAATAAATATAATAACTGTTCTACTCCTCTTTCTCAAGATATATGCTATAGCATTTTTTAACATTTTTATCACTCTCCTTTATGCATATTTAATAGATTCCATGCTTTTTACTACTTTCCATCCAAAATAGTACATATGCTATCGTATTACAATAAGAAATATAATTTAGAAATTATATTTTGTATCTAAAATCCAAATATTTATAAGTTTTACCCTGATTTTATTGTAAAAAGAGTTTAATTTCATTATTAAACTAAACTCTTAAATCATTTCTTATTCTTCTATTTTTTTCAAAGAATTCTTTTCCAAGACCACATAAAGGACAAACCCAGTCATCTGGTAAATCTTCAAATTTTACTGCTTCTACATTATATCATCAGAAATGATAATATCTTTCATTTTTATCACAATCATTTCTATGTAACAAATCTCACACAAAAAGCTTAATTTATCTATATTTATTCAACTTCTTTTGACCAAAGTCCATGTTTATTACAAAAAGAATAAATTTTACTTCCTTTAACATATGGAAATATTACACAGGCTTCTTCACCTGGCAATAAAAATTTTTTTATAATTTTATTATTTGCTAACATTGCAATCCATTCTATAAAATGGTCTTCCTCCATAACATGATTAACCTTTACAATTATATGATTATCTATTACTTCATAGTTTGGTACATGTTTTTCAAAAGATGCATCTACACTATTTGGAGCTAATTCTATCATTTCTTCACCGCAACATTTAATACTACAATTATCACTAGTACAATCTTTTATGACTTCAACTAAAGATTGACATTTAGAACATCTTTTTATTACTAATTCTTTTTTCATAAATTTCCTCCATATTAATTTATATTTCTCATAAGAATAGTTTTCCTATATTTTAATAATTTTCAGCTTTAATTTCGAAATATGCTTTTGGATGGCTACATACAGGGCAAACTTCTGGAGCTTTTGTTCCAACAACAATATGTCCACAATTTCTACATTTCCATATTTTAACTTTTCCTGCTTCAAACACTTTTCCATCTTTTACATTTTCTAATAATTTTAAATATCTTTCTTCATGTTCCTTTTCAATTTTACCAACTTCTTCAAATAAGTATGCAATATGGTCAAAACCTTCTTCTTTAGCTATTTTAGCAAATTCAGCATACATATCTGTCCATTCATAATTTTCTCCATCAGCAGCAGCATTTAAGTTCTCAGCTGTTGTTCCAATTTCTCCACCATTTAATAATTTAAACCAAATTTTTGCATGTTCTTTTTCATTGTCAGCTGTTTCTTGGAAAATTGCAGCTATTTGTTCATATCCTTCTTTTTTTGCTTTACTAGCAAAATATGTATATTTATTTCTTGCCTGTGATTCTCCGGCAAAAGCCGTCATTAAATTTTGCTCTGTTTTTGATCCTTTTAATTCCATAATTATTACCTCCTAATACTTTTTACCTATGCAAAATATCACATTATTGAATTAAAGTCAATATTTTTTTGATGTTAGAATAAAATTAAAAATACACCTTATAATTTGTCTATTCATTTATAGATATAATCTCTACCTTTTCATCATAGCACGTTGTCCTTTCAAGCTTATATTCATATCCATATTTATTTCCTATTGGATCAAATCCACCCTTGCCATAATATTCTTCTATTCTTTTCTGATTTCCAGCTACAAATATATTTTTATAATCATAGTAATTCACATTTTTCTTAATCTTTAAAAGTAATTGCATTATTCTAACAATAAAACCAAACATAATTATTATTGTAGATACTATATATATCCATTCTCTAAACATTAATTTGTAGAGATGATTTTAATAAATAAACAAAATAGTTGCAATTTGAATTTTTCAAATCACAACTACTTTTATTTTCTTATTTATTTTTTTCATTTGTATAATCACAAATAATATTTACTACCTTCTCATTTCCAATAGAACAGTCAAGACAAATATCATAGTTTTCTTTATCTCCCCATTTTTTGTTCGCAATTATTTCATAATACGAAGCTCTTGATTACAGCACTTATATATATAACTAAATATGATACTGATATTAAGAATCCTCCTAGTACATCACTTGTATAATGTACACCTAAATAAATTCTGCTTATTCCAATAGAACATATTAAAATACTTAATAATACTATAGAAATCCATTTTATGTATTTGTTTTTTACATATTTATAAATTAAGTATATTATATATCCATAGAAAGCCATACTTATCATAGAATGCCCTGAAGGAAAACTATATCCTGTTTCTTCAATTATTCTATATTCTGTTGGTCTTGGTCTTTGTAATATGTTTTTTAATAATTGATTTAGTGCTGTAATTATTACTAAATTAGAAAATATTGATAAACCAATTTTTTTATTTTTTATTAGTATGAACAAAATAATAGTCAATACAGTTAAAAATATTGCATCTCCAAAATTGGTAATAAATTTTGCTATTGACGTTGCAAAGTCTGATATTAAAAATGTTGATATTAATTTATATCCTACTATGTCCCCGTTCATTATTTCTTTATTAAATACATTTTCTGCTATTGCTAAAAATCCTATCAAGCAAATGAATAATATAATCCATTTAAAATTTTTTACAATAAACTCTTTTACTTTCTCTTTCATTGTTGCTTCTATCATTTTTACTTTTATCCTTCTTTATTTTCAAAAATATCTATATCAACAAAGTATTTTTTTATATCATTTCTATTAATATATACTGGGAATTGTTTTATATTTCTTTCTATTATAGTATTTTCCGGATTTATCCAAATATTTTTACTTTTAAATATATATTTTTTACTATCTAATGGATTATTCCATTCGCAAATAATTCGGTACGGATGTCTTCCATTTACTCTATACGAACTATTTACGATTGTTTCTACATAATCCGCATATATTACATCGCCATTTTCTTTTAAAGATTTTTCTAATTTTTTATTTCTGTTTTTTAATAATAATCCTGTTCCTCCTATCGACAAAAATATTAATCCAAATCCAGGAAACATTAAAAATATAAAATCCAATGATTTCATTCCTATTTTATTGGGATTATTTTTATCATAATATATATTGATTTTTTTTCCTTCATAAAAGCTAGAAGAATATCCATTTAACTCTGATTCATACGTTCTTCCATCAACATTGTATGAAACATACACTCTATAATTTCTATCGTCGTTATTACCTCTATATGTTGATATTTCCGTAATTATTCCTACAGTGCTTTCTTTGTTTTCATAATTAAAAACATTTCCAACGATGATTAATCCTATTACAACAAATATTCCTCCTATAATTGTAAATATAATCCATAATAAATTTTCTGTTTTATTCTCTTTCATAAAACTCCCCCTCGCTTCTGATTATACAAAAAGAACTACTATATTTCAAGTAGTTTCTTCATAATTTATTTTTCCTTTTTCCAAAGTCCAAAGGCCTTCTATTAGTCTTTTAGCATTCCACCCATTTTCACTCATTTTATTCATAAATTTTTCTTTCGCACTCATTGCATGGTCTGATATACCTATTTTTCCTATAAATTTTCTATAATTGGAACAACACTATCTAAAGATGAAAATTTGTATTTCTAATTATTAAGTTTTTTTATTATTTCATTTAATTTTTCTGTTTGTTCACTAGACAATATGGCTTCACCTTTTTCATTTGATGTAATATGGTATTCACTATTAAATACTTCAATTCCATAGCTTATAAAATTTTCTTTTTCATTACTATTATAACTAATAATATAAGTTGGTATCCCATCACAAGTTTCATTTACAAAAGTTAAATTATCTATAATATTAAAAATTACATATATTTCCTCTTGATTTAAAGTGTATTTTCTAGCTGGTACTGCAGAACTTAAACCATTTTCTTGAATATCTATTGTAGTTACTTTATTATTAATATTGTTTTCCTTGTCTTCATTATTTTCTTGAAATTCTTCTCCGTATTTCATTTCATACTTTTGCATTTCTTCTTTAAAGTCATTGTACTTCATAAACCAATTTCCTATCTTTATATCATCGAATCCTGCCACTGTATGAAAATCTATTACTTTATAACCTAAACCAAAATATTCTATTGTACCTCCATCTGCTAGCATTCCAGCTGTATTTTGTATACAGAAAATAGGCTTTTCCTGATTTTTTACTCTATTATAATCTACTACAAAAAACACAATTCCTAAAACTACTATTATTCCCAAAATACCGCCAATTACTTTTAAAAATATTTTCATAAACATTACCTTTTACCTTTCTTTTTGTAATCATGACAATATAAAACAAGATTACTTATTTCTTAATAAATTAAATTTTGCATAGCTTCTATCAATTTTCTCTGAAATTCATTGTATATGTCCCTCCAGCTTGAACAAAAGCAACATCACATTTTACTTTTCTATTTTCTTCTTTTTCTAATGAGCTTATTCCTTTTTCTAATTCTTTGTATAAAATATGTTTATCTGTTAAAAGTTCGTATAATTCAATACTCATAACAGCTAAATCTCCTGCACCATTTTTTGTAATATATACTGGTCTATTTGTTTGATGACAAATTGTAGAAATTTCGTTATAATTGTTTCTTAAGTCAGAACTTGGTCTAATAACTGGCATAATAAACACCTCTATTAATATTATATACATATTTTTAATATCATTTCTAAAACAAAAATACTATTTATCACTATAATTATCACAAAAGTACCACTATTTTTCAAGCAGTCCTAAGTAATATTTAACTTTGTTTTTCTTTATATATTTTTATAATATCTTTAATGCTCATCTTTGTACCATAGTTCAGTATTGCATTTGAATATATTTTTATAGCAACATTGGCAATAATAATTATGGTAACAACTAAAATTGCGATTGAAATTATTACATCTGTAGAATTTGCAAGTCCCATCATAATTCTAAATGGCATACAAAATGGTGATGATATTGGAAATAATGATGCAAATAAATTAAGCTTGCTTGTTGGATTCATCATAGTGAAATATGATAAATAAAATCCGATTACTGCTAGTATTGCAACAGGCGAATTAGCAGATTGTATATCTTCTGGCTTGCTTACTGTAGAGCCAGTTAGTGCATATAGTAAAGCATAAGCCAAATAGCCTAATATAAAATAAATTGCAGTCATTATTCCTAAATATGGTGTAACATTAGACATATCCAAAACAGAATCTAGCACTCCTGGTTCTAAAAATGTTTTAGCACTTATTAAAGCTGTTGCAACTATTAATATCATCTGGGCTAAGCCAACTAGACCAATTCCTATTGTCTTTCCAAGCACTATTGTTTTAGGGCTTGTAGATGTTACAAGTGTTTCAATTATTTTTGAAGTTTTCTCTGTTGTTATCGAGCTTGATACTTGATATGCACAAAAGTATATCGCATAGAATAATACTATCGACATTAGCATCATTACCAAAATATTTCCACTCGCACTCTTTTCCTCTGTTTGTTCTATGTCAAACTCAAAGTTTGGAGTAATCGATTGTAATTGTTGTTCTGTCAATCCTAATTTAGATATTCTTAAATTAGAGTATAATGATGTTAGAGCATTCATACATCCTTCTGGCACTTCGCTCATCGTTGTTTTGTTTTCTACAATATATAATACTTTTATTTTTTCATTTTCTTGATTTATAATTATCGCTTCTTTTATTTCTTCATTTTCTATTTTTTTCTTTACATCTTCAAATTTCAAATCTTCATTTGTTATTTCAAACTCATAGCCTAAATCCATCTGTTTTAAGTTTTCTAATGTTCCTTCAAATACATTTTTACTGTCTATTATTAATAATTTATCTCCAGAATTATCTCCATTAAAACTTTTAATTAAATTTGGTACATTAAAACCAACTACTATAAAAGTCAAAATGATTAATGTTGATATTATGAACGATTTTCTTTTAACCATATCTTTCATTGTAAATTTCACTACTGTAAAAATATCTCTCATTATTATTCACCTACCTTTTCTATAAAAATATCGTTTAGTGTAGGTTTCTTAATTTCAAATTTGTCAATATTAATTCCATCTGCAACAAGTTTATTTAATAATTTATGTGCTTTTTCTTCATCTGATATTTTTATAATATAGTTATTGTTTGTTTCGGTTTCTATTTCTAAATTAAGCTCTTCAATGTATTTTTTAATATCTTGTTTTACATCTATTTCTACTCTATTTGCAGGATATTTTTCTTTTATTTCTTTCAGATTTCCTTGCAATACAGTTTTACCTTTATTCAATATTAAAATATCACTACAAAATTCTTCAATCGTCGCCATTTGGTGTGCTGACATTATTATGTATTTTCCATTCTTTATTAAATTAATAATAATATTTTTTAGTATTTCTGTATTAACTGGATCTAGTCCACTAAATGGCTCATCTAATACCACTAATTCTGGATCATGTATAATTGCAGTCATAAATTGTATTTTTTGTTGATTTCCTTTTGATAATTTTTCGGCTGGCATCTGCAAATATTCTTCCACCTTTAGCACTTTAGCCCATTCGTTTATTGAACTAATTGCTTCTTCTTTTTGCATTCCTTTTAATTCTGCAAAATACATTAGTTGGTCAAATATTTTTGTTTTTGGATATACACCTCTTTCTTCTGGTAGATATCCAAATCTGACAGATTTTCTATCTACAGGTTTTCCTTTCCAAGTAATTTCTCCGCTATCCTTTTTTATAATTCCAAGTAACATTCTGATTGTTGTAGTCTTCCCTGCTCCATTAGTTCCAAGCAAACCATATACACCTGGTTTTGTTAAACTAAAGGAAATATTGTCTACTGCCTTTTTACCAGCAAATGATTTGGATACATTTTTTAATACTAAACTCATTTACTTTTCCCCTTTTCTCTATTTTTAATTGTATCGAAATTTACTTTCTATTATCTTATATCATAAAAATAGATAATTATCAATTAACTATCTGCTTTTAGTATTAATATACTTTTCTTAATTCCGTGCACACCTATTATAATCTCACTCAAATTTTCTCTGTTTATTCATTAAATTCCTTTGTTCTTGTATTAACACCATCAATAACTTTATATTCTCTTTTTGAGTTTTTATAAACTTTTTTTAGTATTTCATCTTCTAAATCAATATTTAAAATCTCTGATAATCCTAATAAATAAATTGCAACATCGGCTAATTCTTCGCCCAAATCATCTTTCTTTTTTCTCCATGCTTCATATGCCTCTGCAACTTCTCCATATGTTAAGCAAAATTCTTTATTTATATCTGTTATATTAAATCCCTTATTTACTTTATTTTGATATATTTCTTTTTGTAATTTCTTTAAATCAGTCATTTAATTTTCTCCTTATTTTTATATTATCATAAATTAATTATCATATCTCTTATTTCCCCACCAATTAGGTAATACTTCTGATAATTTAATAGTTGTTCTTGTTTCATAATCTGTCAATATTTCCATGTCTTTATTATCTTTATCTAATTGCATTAAAAATTCCCTGCAAGCTCCGCATGGCATTTCCCCATTATGTGGCGGATTGTCCCTGAAAACTATTAACCTTTTGATTTTTGTTTTTCCTGTATTGATATACATATTTAATGCTGCAACTCTTTCCGCACATAAATTCATAACACCACTAGCACTTTCAATACAAAAGCCTGTAAAAATTTTGCCATCTTCACTTTCAACTGCAGCTACAACATGATATGCAACTATAAAAGGTGATACATCTTCTCTATGATATTCTTTTTTAGCTTTGTTATACATATCCTCCCATATATCCATATAATTATTTTCTCCCAAAACTTACTATCTATTATATTGTACTAATATCATCTTATTATTTTAATAATCCTTAATTCTTTCTGCTAAATCTTTAAAATCAATTAGTTTCCAAGACCAATTTTTATCACTTTCTATGCCCGGAATATTTATTCTTGAATTTTCATCTAATCCTAATATATCTTGAACCATAATGATTGGCATTTTAGCTTTGCATCTTGATAGATATTGCATAATTCCAATGTTTACGTTTATTTCATAGCATTCATTTTTCTTTAAGAATTCTTTCAATTTCCATTTATGATCATCGCTTAATGTCTTATACCACCCATAGATTGTGTTGCAGTCATGATTTCCTGGGAAAACAAGAACATTTTCCTCTTCATTGTCTCTGTCATATAAGTTATCCAAATCGATTGAAAATTGCAATATTTTTTGTCTTGTAAATCCGTATTTCTTACGAAGTGCAATGGTTTCTTCTCTAATTTCGCCTAAATCTTCAACTATCAATTTTTCTGGATTTACTGTTTTATCTTTGAAAAGTTCATCAAAAAATCCATAGCTTACACCATCAGAGTATGAGCCCTCTCTCCCAGTTTTTCCAATTGGAATTTTGAAAAAAGAATCATATCCTCTAAAATAATCTATTCTTAGCTTATCAAACAAATTCAATTGATATTTGAATCTCTTTGTCAAATATTTGTATTTATCTTTCTTGATGTTTTCAACGTTATATACTGGGCTATTCCACTTTTGTCCATTTTGATTAAAATAATCTGGTGGTGTTCCAGCTTCAAAGGTGAATTTGCCATCTTCCATATCAAAATATTCAGGATAATATCGTGTTTCAACAGAATCAAAAGCAGGATACACTGGCATGTCTCCAACAATTTGAACATTCTTTTTGTTTGCATATTGTTTTAATTCCATCCATTGAGTATACAGAATATATTGTAAAAATAAATAGTATTCTTTACTTTTACCTTTTTTTATATGTGCAAACTCTGCATATTTATCTATTTCATCTATTTTAATAAACTTTTTGAATTTGTTGTCGGGTTTAAAATTTTCAAAAGCCTCTTTATAATATTTTTCCTTAAAGTCATCATATATTGCTCTGTCTTTATTTGGACGGGTCTCAGCTTCTTTTATTAATCCTCGTTCAGCTAGTTTATCAAGCGAAATGTACTCCTCCTCAAGAGCGTAATAGCTTACAGGTGAATATGGATGGGTATTGCACTCATTTATCGGCAAAATCTCCCAATATCTTATGTTATTTTTACTTAATATATCTATAAATTCATATGCTTCGTATCCAAAATCTCCAATTCCATATTTACTTGGAAGTGAAAATATTGGAAGTAATACACCTTTCTCTTTCATATTCTTTTGTTTCCTTTCAAATTTATTTTCTGTAGAAATGGAAGTCACAACAATCTCCACCATAGCCTAAAGTTTTTGTTCGTGAAAATCCTAACTTTTTAAGTTCTCCATAAGTCACATTATCTACATCACAGAAAAGATGGCACAATTCAGCACAAGCATTTTCTACGCAAGCCGTATGCCAAAGACATTTTTTCATTGTTACATCAAAGTAATCCTTGCCATGTTTTTGTGTGCTTTCCCACAAGTCAGTTTTACGCACAACTTTAAGAAATATATTACTATAAAGGAAATAGAAACATGGTATCTTTTCCATTTTTACCATAGATAAATGCTTTTGTTTTGCAACTATATCCATCATGTATTTTTGCATATGCTTATATACATCTTCTGATGGCAATCCATCTTGTAACATAGCTTTATATAACGCTATTCTAGGCAGAATTGTTTGAATAAGAGTTTTTCTCTGATTTTCTGATTTATTTTTTATATTTTTAATAATTTCATCGAGTATCATTTCTTGCTTATTAAAAAGTTCTTTTCCTTTATCAACTCCAAATTCTTCATTTAAAAATTCTTTTATTTGATTTTGTTGTTCTATTTTCATATTTATACGCCTCTCTTCATTCTTTAGCTCACAATACTTTTTCATCATTTTTATATCACAAAAGCAGATAATTTTCAATTAATTACCTGCTTTTAATATTTATTTTATATCACTTAAGAATTCAAATATCTTATTATAATATGTCTCTGGCTCTTTATATCTTGATTCAGTATGTCCTGCACTATGTATTATAAGTTTATCCTTCTTGCAATTAGCTGCTTCATATAATTTTTCACACATGTACTCTGGAACAAAGTCATCATTATCTCCATGAATAAATAATATTGGAACAGTTGCTTTTTTCACTTGCTCTAATGCTGATGCTTCTTTAATATCGTATTTTGCTCTGAAATTTGCAACTATTTCAAACATATTTAATACTGGAAAAGCTGGCAAATTAAATCTAGCCTTAGCCTCTGATGCAAATATATCCCATACTGATGTATAACCGCTGTCTTCTATTATTGCTTTAACATTGCTTGGAAGTTCATCTCCTGACGCCATGAGTACTGTTGCAGCACCCATTGACGAACCATGTAATATAATGTTAGAATTATTATTTTGCTTTATAATTAAATCTATCCAACATTTTAAGTCGTCTTTATCTAACCATCCCATTCCAATATATTTGCCTTCACTTTCACCAGTGGCTCTCATATATGGAATTAACACATTGTAGCCTTTTTCTGAAAAGTGCCTTCCAATTGAAATTACTGATTCTGGATTTGAACGATAACCATGTAGAACAATTACCCAGTCGTTAATTTGTTCATCTTTTATGTATTCGGTTCCTTTTAAAGTTATTCCATCATTTGCAGTAATCTCAACCTTTTCATTTTTTATAGTATTTGACCATTGATTTGCAAGTTGTTTTTCTTCTTCTCGATTTTCTTCTATAATTCTTTCAGTTTCGTTATCTATGCTAGCAACTTCTACCACTTCTTTATTTTTTACTTCTCTATCTCCACCATTTCCCATTCTTAATATTGCGTAATTAACAAAATAATTTCCTATTCCTATGGTTGTTATTACACTAATTATAACCACAATTCCTATTGCAATTAGTAGCTTTTTTAAAATATTTAACCAATTATTTTTCTTTTCCATGTTTATAACACCTTTTTTCATTTTTCGTATATTTTAACATAAAATTCGTAGAATTACATAAATCTGACCCACTAGTACAAAAAAATTGCACCCCATTTCGAGTACAATTCTTGAATTTCACTTCTTTTGTATGTTCTAAAGCCTAAATGTTCATATGTTACACATCTTTTTTCTTATCATTTGTAATATCGCCATTACCACTTACCGGTATTGTTTCTCCTAAATAAGTTGGCTTTGGTTTGAATATACATTTTATAAAATCTTTATCCCTTGCTAATATTTCTCTTAATTCTCTATATGTTGCTCCTACATATTGTCTTGGATCTGCTCCGACTCCATAAGCCTCTAAGCCTAATTTATTAGCAATGTATAGTGCTCTGTATAAATGATACTCTTGTGTGACTATTATAATTCTTTTAGCTTTAAATATTTCCTTTGCTCTATATATGCTCTCATATGTTGAAAAGCCTGCGTGATCCATAAAAATATTTTCCGAAGGCACTCCTTTTTCAATGGCATAGTTTTTCATTATGTTTACTTCATCATAATCTTCCTTGCCATGGTCTCCGCTCATTATTATTTTACTAGATACATTATTTTCATACAATTTGATACCTTCTAATAGCCTATCTTCCAACATATGGCTAGGCTTGTCTCCCCATACGCCAGCACCTAGTACAATAATACAATCTATATCTGATAATTTATCATATTCATTTTCTTGAATTGTTTGATTTTTTGTAGAAATTTTCACATAAGCATTTATTCCAAATACACATGCTAAAATTACGACAATAATAACTATTAAACACACCATTACTTTTTTCATTTACCTTCTCCTATTATTAGTTTAACTTTATCTAATTTGCATTATACCATACTTGTATATTTTTTCAACATCCGAATATGTATAAAAAATTCAAAAAATTATACATATTTTTTGAACATGTATAATTTTTTTGTTTATTTATTCATATTTTGAATTTTCTTATAAGCCTGAATTGCTATTGCGTATAGCATCATCAATATTACAATAACTATTCCATATTCTACCGGCAATCTTTGCAAATCGAAAATTATTGCTATGTTCGTGAAACAAATAATAAGAGTTAAAATGATTATCGACATCGTTGAAATTATTAGTTGTTTTGATGGTTTGCTTTGAATAAAAGGTATCTTAGATGTTCTCATTAAGTGTATTATTACTGTTTGAGATATTATTCCATATGCAAACCAACTTGTCTGAAATAATGTTGATTTTTCTGTTGTGTTAAATTTCATTATAAACCACAATGCTAAGAAGCACAGCAAATCGAATATAGTGCTAATCGTTCCAAATATAAACATGTTTTTCTTTATTTCGCTAGTATTCCATTTTTTCGGGTTTAGCAAATATTCTGTATCTACATTGTCAAACGGCATTCCTATTTGTGCAAAGTCGTTTAGTAAATTTTGTATTAATATGTGCACTGGAAGCATTGGCAAAAACGGAAGAGCTAAGCTGGCAATTATTATAGAAAGCATATTTCCAAAGTTTCCACTTGTGGCCATTTTTATATATTTTAATATATTTGTAAATGTCTTTCTGCCTATTATAACTCCCTTTTCAAGTACATTTAAATCTTTTTCTAGTAGAATTATGTCTGCGGTTTCTTTAGCAATATCAACCGCCGTATCTACCGATATTCCAACATCTGACTGTTTTAATGGTGGGCTATCGTTTATTCCGTCTCCCATGTAACCTACTGTATTGCCTTGTTCCTGATATATTTTTACAATTCTTTGTTTTTGAAGTGGTGATAGTTTAGAGTATAGATGACAATTTACCGATTTTTCTTTTAGTTCTTCATCAGTCATTTCTTCTATTTCTTTTCCAGTTAATCTATTTTCTGTTGATATATTTACCTTTTTGCAAACGTTTACCGCAACTCCTTCGCTATCTCCTGTTAAGACAACTGTATCTACACCATGTATTTTTAGAGCTTCAATTGCTTGTTTTGCACTTTCTTTTGGCGGGTCTAAGAAACCTACAAATCCTATCAACACCATGTCTTTTTCGTCATTTATTCCAAACGTTTCTACTCCATGTATATCATTTTTTTGAGCTACTGCAACTATTCTTAGCCCTTCTTTATTGTATTTTTCATATGTTTCATATGCTTTATTTTTCAATTTTTCTGTAAGTTCTACTGCCTCTCCATTTATGTCAATATATGCACAAATATACATAATCTCGTCTACTGCACCTTTTGTTATTAGTTGCCTCTTTCCCATCTGATCTTTTAAAACCACGCTCATTCTTCTGCGTGAAAAGTCAAATGGAATTTCATCTTCACGTGTGTATGTTTCTTTATAAATGTTCATGTTTTCTTTTTCGGCTCTCGATATAATTGCTACATCTATCAAATTTTTTAGTCCAGTCTGAAAATAGCTATTTAAAAAAGCATGCTTCAAAACTCTTTGACTCTCATTTCCTTCTAAGTCCATATATCTTTCTAGTACAATCTCGTCCTCTGTAAGAGTTCCAGTCTTGTCTGTACAAAGAATATTCATCTCTCCGAATGTTTGTATAGCACTCAATCTCTTTACAATAGTCTTGTTTTTAGACATCTCTATTGCTCCATTTGCAAGTGTAGAAGTCATTATTACTGGCAACATTTCTGGTGTAAGCCCTACCGCGATTGTTATTGCAAAAATTAAAGCCTCCCACCAGTTACCCTTTGTGAAAAAATTTATTGCAAATATCACAGGTATCATTATTACCATAAATTTTATTAAAAGCTTGCTAACACTATCTACTCCTCTTTCGAAGCTATTCTGCTCACTCGTATTATATATAGACTTTGCCATATTTCCAAAATATGTGTTACATCCTATTGCAAGCACAACTGCCGTTGCACGTCCGCTAACAATATTTGTTCCAGTAAATCCAATATTAGATAAATGTGTTAATTCTGCGTCTTTTTCTCTTAACGTAGAAAACTTTTCTACAGGATTAGATTCTCCTGTTAATGAAGCTTGGTCAATAAACAAATCCTTGGTTTCTAGAAATCTCACATCTCCCGGAATCATGTCTCCAGAAGAAAGTTTTAGAATATCACCAGGCACAATATCCTCAACATCAACCGTATTGGGAAGTTCATCTCTTATTACATCTATTTTATTTGTAATAAGCTTTTTTAATTTTTGTGCCGCTTTATTCGAATTTGTCTGCTGAAAAAAAGATATCATCGCAGAAATAAAAACCGTGCTAATAATTAGTGTAAAAGTTAGATAATCTTTATTTGTAGCAAATACTACATCTGTAAAAAAAGTAACTATTGCAACTATTATTAGCACGATATTAAATGGATTTATAAAGGCCTCTTTCAGCCTCTTAAATGTGGTATTGTTGTTATTTATATCAATTATATTTTTGCCATACTTCTCTTGTTTCTCCTCTATTATTATACAGCTAAGTCCATTTTCTGATGTATCAAGTTCATGTAAAATTTCATCATTGTTCATCTGGCTGTATTTCTTTAAATTCTGTTCAATTGCATTAATTTTATCTGTATTCATTAGCTTTAAATGTGAATTCTCCTCATATAAAATACTAATAAATATTATGGTAATTTTAACGAAATTTATTACAATTTTTAAAACAGAATGAACCCTCATTTTTTGAGATTTCATTTTTCTTGTAACCCATTCATTTATGTAATTATAATAATATTATTTCGAACCAAATAACATACTTTATTATTGATTGTTATAAAATTCTTCTATAAATTTTATAATGTCTCCATTGTTTTCTTTTACTTTTTCTTTTTGCAATAATTCATTTAAAGAAAAATATTCTCCATTTATATCTTTATCTACTTCATAAAAATAATGATGATATGTCCTTGTTTCTTTATTTGGTATTGAATATTTTTCATGTACTTTATCAAACAAATATTTCACGTTATTCGTGTTATATTTGTTCTTTATTTCTTCAATGTCATTTCCTTTAATATTTGGAAATAAATACATTCCCCATCTTTCATCAAAATAATTTAAATATTTATCTCCTCTTTTTATCAATATAATTGAATGAACATGTTCCATTATCTTTCCTCCTACAAATTACCTTTCAAAATCTTCCTTTACTCTTCCAAATCTTTTTATTATTGTATCTATATCTTTTTGTGTTAATCCTTCTCCAAGTCCTCGTCCATTTGCATCTGATACCTTTACTAAATGTCTAAGCATTTCTTGATCAAATGAATCGTAAATTTCATCGTCCAATATGATATAATCTTCTACTCTATTATGCTCTGAAAGCCACTGTTTTATTTCCAAACCTCTCTCCCACTTAATAAATGGAGTTGCATCAAAGTAAATTTCATATTTTGCTAAAAACTCTCTTAGCGGACCAATATCTTTTGAATTTCTCCATGAGGAGGTTAAAACAGTTTTTGCACCTGTTTCGTCAATTGCTTTTTTTAATAATTTAACCTTGTCTATATCTATGTGTCTTTCTATTCCTTGCACATTTTTTGCTCTATCTATATATTCGTCTGAATTTAAGACCCCATCTATATCTAAAAAAATAACTTTCAATATTTTTCTCCAATTATTATCTCAATTTTATACCACAATTATATCGTAATTGATAATTAATTTCAATATTTATAATACAGAAAAATCGGCACCATACTCTCGTTCGAAAGCATGATGCCAATTTTGTTTTAAGCCTTTAGTATAAGGCTTATTGTTAGTCCACTAATGTTGTTGTACCAGTTTTGTAAATTTTTACTTTAACAGTTTGTCCTTTTTCAAGAACATTCCATTTTTCAAAATTCACACTGATTTCAAGGGTTCTTTTTTCTTTTTCGTCGGATATGCCAGAAATTTTGTACTCTTCATTTCTTTCTGAAACTCTCTCATCATAATTAAGTTTCACTTCTCCCCAGTAAGGTTCCTTATCGTTTCCACTCGTGTTTACAGGCCTTTCGTAAACGTACCTATCAATGTCATAATAATATTTCATTGCATAAACAGGCTCGTCACGATATATGGGCTCTTGGTATTCTTCAGTTTCATAATAAGTCTCATATACAGGAGTACTTATTGTTTCTTCCTCAAAATAGCCGTTTCCCATGTCTATTAATGTAGTACTATATTCGTAATGTGATAGTCTCTCTCTTGCAACTTCTCTGGTCCGGGTTTCGTAATGGTCCAAAACAGATTGATAATGGTGGAATTCCATTTGTTGAGACGTAACTCTGCCTCCAGCTGGAACGCTCCAATCACTTTCATGAAAAGTTCTGTTTTGTTCGATACTAATGCTCCTACTCCAAGAAAAATCTGTGATTTGCATGTTTACTTCTTTTGGCGTAAATAAGAATATTACTCCAATAATAGAAAGCAAAACAGCTAAAACAATAGCAATAACTTTTTTGTTTAAAAAAATATTTGCTAAATTGTAGGAGCTAAAATCATGCTGTGAGTAATCTTCTTGTGGGCTTTCGAAGTTCTGATAACTTTCTACTTTTTCAGGTTTTGGCTCGAATTCATTTTCTGTATTTTTTGCTTTTTCAGATTCTTTTTCTCTGTTTTCCTCCTGTACTTGAAAATAATCTTTGCTTTCGCCTCTTTCTGCTCCACACGACATACACTTAGTGAGTTTTGCCGAATTGTAGCTGCCACAAAATTCGCACATCCAATCAGGTTCTTTGCTAATTTTGGTTGCCTCGTCTTCTGGAACATAGTTCTTCGGATCATCAACATAAAATTTTACATCTTCACCTCTTGGTCTGCCGCAATTAGGGCATTCTCTTTCGCTACCACGTATGCCTTTTGTACCACAGTAGGAACAATCCCACCGTCCAACGACAATTTTACCCATTTTTCAACCTCCTTAGTGGTCTATTTATAAAAAGGTAACTTTTTCTATTATATCACAAAATTGTATTAGATGACAGCCTTTTAGCCTATATTTTATTCATAACTCCTAAAAATTTATAATTTTCTCCCAAGGTAAGTCCTTTTTTCCAAAATGGCCGTAGTTTGTTGTTTGTCTATAAATTGGTCTTTGTAAATCTAGATAATTTATTATGCCTCTTGGTGTTAAATCAAAAGTCTTATCTATTTTTTCTACAATCTCTTCTTCTGGAATCGTATTAGTTCCATAAGTATTTACATATATAGACACTGGTTTTGCAACGCCAATACTATATGCAATTTGAATTTCACACTTTTTTGCGTAACCATTTGCAACAATATTTTTTGCAATATGTCTTGCCATATAAGAAGCTGAGCGGTCAACTTTTGTTGGGTCCTTTCCAGAAAAGGCTCCTCCACCATGTCTTGCAGCACCACCATAAGTATCAACTATTATTTTTCTACCTGTAAGTCCACTGTCTCCAAGAGGTCCACCTATTACAAATCTTCCTGTTGGATTAATAAAATATTTTGTATTTTCATCTAATAAATTGGCTGGAACTATTGGCTTTATAACTTTTTCAATTATGTCTTTTTTTAGAACATTCATATCAACATCAGGCAGATGTTGTGTAGAAACAACAATAGTATCAATTCTTACAGGCTTGTCTCCATCATATTCAACCGTAACCTGAGTCTTACCATCTGGTCTTAAATAATCTATTATTTTTTCTCTTCTAACTTCTGTCAATCTCTTAGAAAGTTTGTGTGCAAGCGAAATTGGAAGAGGCATCAACTCCTCTGTTTCATCACAAGCATATCCAAACATTAAACCTTGGTCACCAGCTCCTTCAGACTCAACATCTTTACCTTCTTTATCTTCAAGTGATTTATCAACTCCTAGTGCAATATCTGGAGATTGCTTAGATAAATTTATGTATATTTTGCAAGTTCTATAATCAATATCATACTCACTATCAGCATATCCAACTTCTTTTATAGTATCTCTTACAACTTGCTCTATATCAACATTTGCAGTCGATGTAATTTCTCCTGTTATAAAAATTTCACCTTTACCCGCAACAGTCTCGCAAGCGACTCTTGCATTCTTATCTTTTGCCAAATAACTATCCAGAATACTATCTGATATATAATCACATAGCTTATCTGGGTGTCCTTCTGTAACACTCTCTGATGTAAATAATCTTTTCATATTTTCCTCCTTCAAAACCGCCAATTATGGACGCCACCTTTTTGGGCGAAAACCATCACTAAATTAGACATACTTTTTATCTAAAACGTCTTCTTCAACAATTCAATCTAATTGAAATATTTTTCAATCTTTCTATAAAAGCTAAAAAAACTTGTACTAACGTAGGTACAAAGTTTAACGATTCTTAGAAATCATCATTCAAAGTACATTCCGTAACTTTGTCGGTATTAGCACCTAACTTGATAGGTTGCTGTGGAGTCGTAAAGCCGATTCTTTCGTCCACTCTTGATAATATATATATTACAAAAATTATTATACAAATTAAATATATTTATGTCAAGTGTTTTTGCAATTTAGAAACGCACAATTTAGAGACGAAGAAAAAAACGTACCTGTGCATTATTTTTTCGCCCAAAAAGGGGTGTCCCTATTGGGCGTTATACTATATATTCAATCTGATTATGCAGAAAATATTTATGCATTTCTTCTCGTAAGAATTTTTCTCCTTCTTCGCGTATATAGTCTTTATACATATATTTTCCTCTGCCTCGTCCTCTCATTAATTCAGCATTGTATAGGTCTATGGCATTTGGAAATGCTTCTGTATTTATGGCCCTATGAACAAAGCTATATGTCATAAAAATGATTTCGAAAAACGCCTGTTTCTTAGCTTTTTCATTTAAATTTTCATACAAATATTTTATTAAATTTGAATATAGCTCTTTCCAATTTTCTACTAATATTACAGGTGCTATCAATATTCCGATAGGATAGCCGGCATCTGCTAATTTATTTATAGTTTGAACTCTATTTCTTAATCTCGATGTACCGAATTCAACTTTGTTAATAATTTCTTCTGGGTTTACACTCACTCTAATAGTAACTTTTCCATTATGTTTTAAAGGCAAAATGTCATCTACCATATCAAACTTAGTAGGAAAAGTTAAATGTCCCTTTGAAGTATTAGCAAAGTTTTCAATAGTCCATACTAAATTATTTGTAATTGTATTTTCTAAAATTAAATCGCTGTTACTTCCAATTTCAAAAGTTAAATCTTTTTCTGAATTTTGAGCAGTTTTTATAATTTTATCTAACATTTCTTCTCTGTTCACAAACAGCCTCAAATACGCACACTTATTGTAATTACACACAAGATAACAATACATACACATTGCTGTGCACCCAGAAGATGTATATGGAACTAGAAAATCTGATGTCTTATGATTTGGAACAAATTTATGTGTTTTTCTAACTCCTATTATCAGATTTCGCTTCATATCTGCAAAATCCTTATTTTGCTTTTTTCTCATTTCCTCAATATTATTATGATTGTCAATCATTACTCTTGGAACATCAGAATATTTTTCTAGTAACTCTCTTCCAAGCACATAATTTTCAATATTATTTTCACAATATAAAGCCTTTGGCTTAAACATACTAATCACCCATAATATGTTATCCAAAAGCTTATATTTTAAACATTTATTCAAACAAACTAAATATTTTTATGTTAAAATACACCTTTTCATCATTTTTATTCTTTTAGTCATTATTTAAAAAGTTCATCACTAGGTCAATAATTACATCTTTTTCCTTTGGATTTGATTCAGCAATTAATAAAGTAAGTGCTGTTAATGTATTATTGTCAATTACCTGTTTATTATTTTTATATAATATTCCATAAAAATTCAAAAAATATATAAACAGTGTTGCTGCGATTCTTTTATTTCCATCTGCAAATACATGATTTTTTACTATTAAATATAAGAAATTAGCTCCTTTTTCTTCAATACTTTTATAAATATCTTGTCCGTCCGAAACTTTGATAAATATTCCCGATAATAGATTCTAGTCCCTTATTTCTTTCAACTGCAAAGAGTGAACTTTCCTCATTAAATCTCAATTTGTTAATTATACTTATACATTCTTGATATTCAATTTTTCGTGTATCTAAGTTTCCTTGAATTTTCTTTAATGTCTTATGGTCATAATCATCCAATAAATCTAATGCCTTTGTGTATCCTGCAATTACCTTTAATATTTCTTTTGCATCATTGCCTTCAAGTCTTTCATCAATACGATTAGCAATATCTATTAGCTTTACAGTTTTTTCTAAATAATCTAATCTCTTTTGATTTATTGCATAGCCTTTTAACATATAATCTTTTAATACATTAGTTGCCCATTTTCTAAATAAAATACCATTTTGTGATTTAACACGGTAGCCAATAGAAATAATCATATCTAAATTGTAATAGTTAGTTGGTTTATCAGCAAATTCGGAATTTCCGAATTTTGTCATAGTTTCATTTTCTACTAATTCACCTTCTTTATAAACATTTTTAATATGTTCATTAATAGTTGACTTAGCTTTTCCAAACAATTTTGCCATTTGTTCTTGTGTAAGCCACACCGTTTCATCTTTTAGGTTTACCTCTAATTTTACTCCTTGGTTTTCAAATAAAATAATTTCATTTCTTTTTTCGTCCATAAGAACACATCCCTTATATAAAATTTAGTTCTTAGTATATTTGTTGTTATCTATAAAATATTAATTATTTTTATTTTTGAACTATTGTATCTATTTTATAATAAGAACAAATATTTGTCTATACTAAAATGAAATTTTTTCTTCAATAACTAAAAGCGAAGCACTTCTGCTCCGCTCTTTATAATTCTATTTAATTGCTAACTCTTTGCTTTTTTCTACTATACTGCATATTAAGTCTACGACATTATTTATTCCAATAGAGTCGCTATTTACACAAATATCATAATTTGATGGTGTCTCCCATCCTCTTTCCGTGTAGTATTCATAGTGATTAGATCTTAATTTATTTATTCTTGCAATTTCTTTCTCTGCATTTTCTTTATCCATGTGGTAAAATTCAGTTGCTCTTTTTATTTTATTTTCCATACTGCTACTTACAAATATTTTTAGGACGTTTCTTTTGTCTTTTAATATGAAGTCTGCACATCTTCCAACTATTACGCAAGATTCCTTATCAGCCAAATCTTTTATTAAGTTTGATTCTTGTATAAATAGTTCGTCAGAGTTATTCAAGCCAGCATAGTATCCATTATTGAAACTATCAAAAACAGTTCTTTTTTGTTCGTTGTCTTTTATATATTCTTCTGATAAGCCTGTTTCTTCTGACATTTTTTCTATTATATTCTTGTCATATAGTTTAATTCCTAGTTTCTCTGCTACCAATTTTCCGATGTATCTTCCACCAGAACCATACTCTCTTGCAATTGTGATTACAATTCCGTTGTTAGCTGCTACAGTTTCTGGTACTTCTTTTCTTTCTGCTTTTTCTGTTTCTACTCCATCAGCCTTCATGTTTCTTGTTTCTTTTATTAGAAGTATAACAGCCAATACAAATGCTAATCCATCAGCTACTGGTCCAGCACTTAATACACCCATTATTCCATAGATTCCACTCAATATTATCATAGCAGGAATCAATATAACAATTTGTCTTGAAAGTGATAATATAGCACTCTTTGTGCTTTTTCCGATTGCCTGAAAGAATATTCCTGATGGAATTTGAACACCATTGCAAATGCAAAGTAATAAATATGTTCTAAATGCTAAACATGCGAATTCCATGTATTTTGCATCACCATTACCAAATATTAAGATTAACTTATCTGGTATTGTTTGGAACAATATGAATGCTATTGTGCTTATTACCAAGCTTGACCCTAAAACAATTTTTAACGTTTTCCTTACTCTGTCATATTTCTTAGCACCATAGTTATATCCAATTATAGGTTGACTTCCTGCAGCAATACCAATTATTATACTGTTTAATATCTGATTTATCTTCATTACAATTCCAAGAACAGTAATTGGAGTCTCGGCTCCATAATCACTTTGAGCTCCATATTTTCCAAGTAAATTATTCTCAGCTGCCATAACGCACACAATACTCATTTGAGTAATAAAACTGCTTACACCAAGCATTGAAACCTTTTTACATACCTCAGCTTTTAATTTAAAGCTATCTTTTGACAATTGTATAGATTTAAATTTCTTGATATATGCAACATTCAATATAAATGTAAGCACCTGGCTTATTACAGTTGCAATAGCTGCTCCAGCAACTCCTTTGTGAAATACAAATATAAATATTGGATCTAATATTGTATTTAAAATTGCACCAGTAACCATGCTTGTCATAGCAAATTTAGGATTTCCATCTGCCCTAATAATTGAGTTCAAAGTTGTTCCAATCATCGAAAAAGGAAAACCAATTGCTATAATTCTTCCATAAGTCATTGCTAAATCTCTTAGCTTATCCGTACATCCAAATAGTGTTAAAAGTTGTGGTAAAAAAATTAGTGTAATTACGCAGAAAATTATTGATACAATTGCAGATAATAATATTCCATTGCCAATTCCTTTTTCTGCTTCTTTTTTCTTCTTTTCTCCAAGTTTTAAACTTAAATATGCTGATGCACCATCTCCAAACATTAAAGAAAATGCTAATCCTATCATTACTAGTGGGAATACTACATTTGTAGCACCATTCCCTAGCGGTCCTACTCCTTGTCCAATGAATATTTGGTCTACTATGTTATATAATGAGTTTACCAACATTGAAACAATGCAAGGAATAGAAAATTTTAATATTAATTTACCTATTTTTTCTTTTCCAAGTATATTTTCTTGCTCCATTTTTCTTTCATTCCTCCCCTTTTTTGATAAAAAGACATAAATATCAGGTTGGAGAGGAACACTAAATTCTTCTCACAACCCTTACTCTCTTTTTTTGTCAGCTTGCCTATTATACCACTTAGAAAGAAAAAAAGTCAATTAAAATTTTTAATTATTTTACAGATTTTTTCAAAAAATTTTCACCAAAGAAAATGTTAGTCGACAATATTTAATTCTTTTCAAACAATTATGCATTTACTATTCAACTACCTTTACTCCCAATAAATACATTAAATCTATTGCTTGCATTTGGTTTATTTTTGCACCTTTTATATCTTCAAGCGAAACTGCAATTTGTTCTATATTGCTATTTGATAAGTCAATTCCATTTAAGCTTGTCTTGAAAAATTGTGTTCCCATTAGGTCTGCTTCTTTAAAGTTTATATTCTTTACTTTATTTCCCTGCAAACTTCCGCTTCTGATTGATGTATTATTAAAAATTATTCCTCTTAAATTGCTCAGTGATATATTGGCATAGCTCATGTTCGAATCTATAAATCCTATATCAAATAAAACATTTTCTATAAAGTTACATCCTGTTAACTTACAATTATTAAATTCACATCTTATGAAGCTACAATTGTCAAATGTAGTGTTTGAAAAATTACAGTTTGTAAATTCTACATCTGTTAAAAATGTTTTCTCGAACCTACTATTTATTATAGAGGCATTATTAAACACTGCCTTATTGCATGTAACATCAAAGACTTCTAAATTGTTATTTGAATAATCTTTTACTTTAACATTTTCTAATTCAGCATTTTCCATTAATTCGTTTTGTAAATCTTCAATAGTTCTTAAATTATCAGACAACATCTTTTGAGGTTTTAATATATTCATTTTTGCTATCTATCTCTCCATTTCTGCTTTCACAGCCTCTTTTAGGAGTTTTCCTATATATTGTGGCCTTGGATTTATTTCAATGTGTAAATTTTCATCAATCTTTATGTCTCTTACTTGTCTCTTGTACATACTTTTTCTAGTTCTTCTGCTGTTAGCTCTCTACATTTTCCTTCTATTAAATCACTTGGTAGTTGTAAGCCTCCCATTGAGATTCTGTGCAATCTTACTACTTTTGCTCCAAAGCATCCAAGCATTCTTTTAATTTGATGATATTTTCCTTCTGTTATTGTTATTAATGCTGTATTTTTGTTTTCTACTACAATCGTTGCAGGGCAACATACATGATCTTTTAGAACGATTCCTTGTTTAAATTTTTCTTTCATCTCTTCTGTTATGTCTATATCTATTTGTACTCTGTATGTTTTTTCTATGTGTTTTCTTGGAGCTAGTATGTTGTGTGCAAACTCGCCATCGTCTGTTATAATCATCATTCCAGTAGTATCTTTGTCTAATCTTCCTGCTGGGAACAATCCTTTTCTCATGTATTGCTCCGGTACTAAATCTAATACCGTCTTTGCTGTTCTATCTTCTGTTGCTGATATGTATCCCTGCGGCTTGTTGAGTACTAGGTATATGTGTTTCTTCATATCTAATTTATTTTCATCTATATATATTGTATCTTGTTGTTCATCAAACTTCTGTTCTGGCCTTTTTACAATCTCGTCATTTACTCTTACTTTCTTCTGAGATATAAGCTTTTTAACATCTTTTCTTGAATAGTTAGTTTGAGAAGCTATTATCTTATCTATTCTTTCCACTTTGATCTCCTTGCTAAATAATATTCTTTCTTTTCCCATACTATCAAATATTTAAATATTTTTCAATATATAAAAAACTAATCGGCCAAAAAGGGGCGTCCCTATTGGGCGAAAAGAAAACAATCTTTATCATGAGATATAATCACTCCTATTGCCTGTAAATATGAATATATTATTGTTGAACCTACAAATTTCATTCCTCTTTTTTGTAGGTCTTTTGAGATAGCATCAGAAATTGGAGATGTTGTCTTATCTATTTCATAGTATGTTTTGTCATCTGTGAAAGTCTTTAAATAGTTATTAAACGAGCCAAATTCTTTTTGTATATCCTTAAATATTTTAGAATTGTTTATGCTTGCTTTTATTTTTAATTTATTTCTGATTATCTCTTTATTTTGTTGCAGTTCTATGACTTTTTCATCATCATATTGGCATACTTTTTCTATGTTAAAGTTATCATAAGTCATCTCAAAGGCTTGTCTTTTATTTAGTACACACTCCCAAGAAAGTCCAGCTTGAAAAGATTCTAATATAAGCATCTCGTATAAATATTTCTCATCAAAGTTCGGTTTGCACCATTCCTCATCATGATATTTTATATATAGTGAATTCTTCATATTGCACCACTTGCATCTTTTTTTATTATCCATGTAAACTCCTATCTATAATAGTATATTTTAAACATTTTTCTTCTAGTAGCTTAAAATTACAACATCTTTCTCTCATGGTTTCTGGCAGTTTTCCTTTGTTATATAAAGTATATAATTTATATGATTTATCTTTTACTTGAATATAATTTGCATTTAACCAAGCTAATTGTTCTTTTAATAGTTTCTGGTATTTTGCTTCATTTAGAGTTAAAGTTGATTGATTTAAATCAATAATAGAGTAATAATCACTTTTTACAGGAATCATGTTATTAAAATTCACAGCTCCAAGTTCACCGTTTTTTATCTTTAGAAAATCAATGGTATTTTTCATTTTCTTGTGTTTCGGCTTTGGACTAGATAGTGGTGCAAAATATTCGCAATCTTCTATCTTGAATAATATTCCTACAAAAGGTCTAATCTCTTTTTCATTCATATTGTAGGCTACTCTTGGATCAAATTTTCTTAAATAATCGCAATAATTTGTATTCACTCTTATAATTTGTAAATTTTTAATCATACCAACCAGCTCCTTATACATTTTCTGCATTATATCACATACGTACATATGTTTGCAAGTATTTTTCTAAAATTTGTAAAAAAAGATTAGAGCTTTACACTCTAACCTTCCTTTTTTAAGTTCCAATTTTATGGCTGGATTCACCGCTTTTTTAAGTTCCAATTTTATGGCTGGATTCACCAACTTTTTTTGAGAATTTTTTCTCCTTTGGTATTGCCTTATTACCAACACCATATTCTTTATATATTATAATATACATTTTTATTATATGCAAGTATTTTCTAATTATTAAAAATTATTATTTCTCAATTATTTTTCTTGCATATGAACATGTTGCTGTTATCTTTTTATTATATTTTTGAGAATTTTCTATAACATTTTCTACTAACTTTCTTGCTATACCTTGTCCTTGATAATCACTATCAACTTCTGTATGTGTTATATTCCAAATATCATCTATTTCCTCAAAATCACATTCGCCAACCTTTTTCTCAGAGTCATATGCAATCGCCTTGTTCTCATCCAATTTAAATACTATTTCTATCATAATATCTCCTTTTTAATATCAGACTATACTTATTTTAGTGTTGTGCTATTATTTATTATCAATGTACTGTACATAAATAACACATCTTGGTCTTTAAATTCTATATATTGATTTAGCAACTTTGGTGATATATATCTCGTATCAACCACTGTTACTTTACTATATCCCGTCACCAATAATGGAATTAAACTGCTACCATAAGAGTCCCTAAATACTATTAGTTCTTTAGTACCATTATAATCTGGATTCTCTATTGTTAGCATTGGCGTTGCTCCTGATAGATATACATCATATTTATCCAAACTATTTATTTTCTTTAAATTATAAATACCAGAATATTCTTTTGTTTCATAATTATATACCTTACATCTTTTTAATGTGTCATTGGTTAGAACTTTTATTTCATCGTTTTCACTGCTAATCGGAAATTGGCCACTATATACGCCTTTAAAATCAGTAATTTTTATAGTTTCATAATCTTTTGATATATTTGCATTCATCTGATTTGCAATTTTTTCTGCGATTTTTAATATATTTTCTTGTTTCCAGTGTGTATCTGTCTTATAATAGTCTGATAATTCTAGCAAATCATTTATTTTTATGTATTCAGCAAACGTTAAATCTGCTTTTAACATATCTTCCATTTTGTTATAATCTAACTTTAAATTGTCTTTATTTACAAAATAGTTTTTATCCGGAACTATAGTGAAATATACATTGTTATTCTCTGTCAAATACTGGTTTGCTATTTGTTTTACCTTGTTTGAAATATTTTCAATAGATTTCTCATTTAGCGGATATTCTTGATTTATGATATATCCATTGTATTCATATAAATTATTATAATCTTTCTTTTTGAAAATATTTAATTCGGTTTCTACCTTTAATTTTCTCAAATTGTCTCTGTAGGTAAACTGGTCTGTTGTATATTTATCAAATTTTTCGAAAAATTTTCCATTGAATAACTTATATATAGAAAAACTTGGAAACTGTTCTAACTTTCTTCTTTCCGAAATCGATATAGTACCGTCTTTTTTAGCAATATTTACAATCATAGTTATAACTAAGACGCTCACAAATATTATCGTAATAACTGCGTTTTTTACATTATCACTCATTTTTATTGTTTCCTTTCTTAAAATCTAAAATAAAGAAATGGATTATACGAATTATCAACTAAGTATGCTGTTACAATCAATATAATTATTACCATTGCTATTGGTTCTAGTATATTTATAATTTTATTCATTACTGACTTTGTTTTTAATTTTTCGATTATATTTTTCAAAATTGGAGTTGCTCCGATTATCGCTATTATTATTGTAATTAAGTAACTTCTTAGATAATATATTGTGTAATCGTTTATTATACAAGTAGAATTTGCACCAAATAATCCTGAAATATTAGTAAATGCTTCCTTCATTGTGCCCGCATTAAATATTATAAAACTTATCATTACAATAAAAATTACATATAATCTTTTGAAAATATCTGGAAGTTTTTCTATATATTTTCCAAGCCACAATTTTTCTATTATTAATAATAATCCAAACATTAATCCCCATATTACAAAGTTCCAACTCGCTCCATGCCAAATACCAGTAAGAAGCCAAACTATAATAAGATTTCTCACAAGTATTAATTTTCCTTTTCTACTTCCTCCTAGAGGAATATAAACATAATCTCTAAACCACGAACCTAGCGAAATATGCCATCTTCTCCAGAATTCTGTTATGCTCTTTGATATGTATGGGTAGTTAAAGTTTTCTAAGAAGTGGAAACCAAATATTCTTCCTAGTCCTATTGCCATATCCGAATAAGCCGAAAAATCAAAGTATATTTGTAGCATGTACGAGATTGCAAATAGCCAATATAGCACTATACTCTTTTCATCAGTTGCTGAAAACTTGTTACAAAATTCACCTAGCATATTTGCGATAAGTACTTTTTTTGCAAGTCCTATAACAAATCTTCTAGTTCCATAGGCAAAATTTTCAAAGCTATGTTTTCTGTTAGAAAGCTCGTCCTCAATCGTTTCATATCTTACAATTGGTCCTGCAATTAGCTGTGGAAATAAAGCTACATATGTTGCTAAATTTAAGAAATTTCTTTGAACCTTAACATTTCCTCTAAACACGTCAATCTCATAACTGATAATTTGAAAAGTATAAAATGATATTCCTATTGGCAATGCTAGCTGTAATAAGTTAAGTTTCGCATTAAAAATATTATTAATATTTGCAATTAAAAAATCTGTGTATTTAAAAAATACTAACAATCCTATATGAATTGCAAGAGTGACTGTCAAAATGCTCTTCTTTTTGTATTTAGCTATTAAAATGGCCCCTATATAAGCAATAAAAATTTCTGCTAACATCAAGAAAATATATTTTGGTTCACCATAAAAATAAAATGCCATAGAAGCAATAAATAACACGAAATTTTTCGCCTTCTTTGGCACAATAAAATACGCAATCAATACAATTGGTAAAAAATAATATAAAAAGCTAATACTTGTAAAAAGCATGTTTCCTCCTTTCGCCCAATAGGGACGCCCCTTTGGGGGCGAAAACTTGTTAATTATTTTTTTAAAAAAATTCCGCCCAAAAAGGGGCGTCCCTATTGGGCGAAATTTTTACATTACTGCTGGCAATTCTGGTGGTAGTTCTATATCTTCCTCATCAGATACCTTTTCTAATTCTTTTCCTATATTATTATTTACATATTCTTTAAATGCGTCATATACTGGTTTTGCCCAGTCTTCGTCTGACATTACCATAAATATTGTATTTCCGCTGTTTGTTATATATAAGTTACTAGCTGAAACACAAATCCATTTTGCCATGTCGATATTGTCTAGCATTTCTTGTTTCATCTTTTCTACATTAGCACCCGATTTTACTTTTACTGCAACTGCTGAATATGCTTGTGAAGACATTGATGGTTCAGATACAACAAGTGTTTCTACATTTTCGTTTGATTGCAAACCTGTATAATCTTTTACAGCTACGGCATCACTTACATCAATTTTAGCTGTTTCTAAATCTGGCAATTCATCTCCTAATTTATTATAAATAGATTTAAACATTGCCTTCATTTGAGAAGCTGTCTCTATAGTACTACTTTCTCCTTTTGTTTTTTTACTGTTTCCTGCAACTACTCCTATTATAATTGCAAGAACTACGATTACTGCAATAACTATTGCGATAATTGTTTGTTTTTTCATAATTTTAAAATTCCTTTCTTTTATTTTTTGCTCTACCTATACTTTATCATATTTAAGCATATAAAGTAAATAGATTTTTCTAATATTGTGGCTTTTTCATTTATTATTTATAAAAATCCCCTGCACCAGACATAATTTTTTCCTTCGTCTGTTGCAGAGGATTATATTCGAATGGCTATCTTATTTTAGCAAGCCATTCATGGCATTGTCTAACATAGAAAGATCTTTCTCACCAACCTCTACATTTTCAATCCATGTCTTGAATCCACTAAACCTTTCTTCTTGGATAAGTGAGTAAGACAGGACCAACTTTTTCTGGTCCTCGAGTTTTTCAGGTGTTGTATTCTCATCTTTCAGGCATTCTTTCAGTCTTATAAGAGCTACATTAAAAAGAAATCGTCTGTTATCCTCTTCAATCTGGAGCAGCTTTACATAGCACTCCCAACCATCTAAATTTTTGTTTTCATTCTTAAACTTACTGATCTGATAACGATGATAAACCTGTTTTACGATTGGTAACTCTGTAATTTTCATTGCTACTTCTTTTAATATCATCTGCCGATATTGATAATCTGACAAAAACATTTTCAATTTCATACTCCTAACCTCTCTTTTGTTAGTATAACATCTGCCGTGCACTTTAGTTGCCATTGTCAATTTGACTTTGGTATTCAACAACTTTTTGTACAATTTTATATTTTACTATATTTTACATAAAATGTCAATTAAAAATCAATACAAAATGCTAATATGCAAGATTTTTTCATCCAGCATATTAGCATTTTAATCTTTATATTACATTATATTGTTTCAAAATAAGTTCTATATCTGTTTCTTCTATCTTTTTTAGAAGTTCTTTCACTGCCATTCTTTGTGGTAAATTCATATCCATATCTGTTGCTTTCTTGCCATCTCTAAGTTTTACAGTTGCATTCAACAAATCTCTTATATCATACACACTGCCCCATACTTCTGGCACGCCTCTATCTACATTTAACAAAGTGTAAACGGCTTCCATTGCTGTACGTATAGAATATTCTGTTGTAAATATTGTATCTCTTTTAGTTTCTGCAAATTGTCCTAAGAATGCAAAGTTTACACTTCCTTTTGGTACAACAAGCGGTCTATCTCCATCTTTTCTTGGCATAAAGAATGCTGTTATATATGGCATCATGCATGGAATTGTATTTGCACTTTTTTCTGCCATATCTTCTATTTGATTTTCTGGAACTCCAATATGGTATAGCCATTCCATACAAATTTCTTTTCCTGTACATTCTCTCATTGGCTTTTTAACAAAGTTTCCTGGCTTATCTGTAAATAATCCATAAATCCAGCCAACTAATTGGTCTTTTGGTTGACTTCTAAATTGTGGCTGGCGGTTAAATGTCCAGCTTAATAACCAGTTAGAATCTTTACATGTTACTATTCCTCCAGTTACAACCTTCCCACTAAATGGATCTCTCTTACATATTTTTTCTACATAAGGTGGAATTCTTCCATCTAAAGTAGTAACTGTTGCGCTCATCCAATTTGTTTGTTCTGGGTCTGAGCAGAATTTATCTGGGTGACCAAATTCATCACATTGGTCAGCTATTTTTCTCCACATATCCCAGCCACCACCTGGTTTTATTTCTGAGTCAAATGGAGCTGGTGTATTTTGACTTCCAAGTCTTGCATTTTCTACACATCCACCATTCGTAATAAATACTAAATCGTTTTCCGTTAAATCTATAGAATTTTGATTTTCATCTGTAGTATATATTATTCTTTTTGCCACTTTCTTATATTCTTGGATGTCGAACTCAACATTTTCAACTTTTGTGTTGTAATGGAATTGAACTCCGAATCCTTCCAAATACTTAATCATTGGCAATATCATAGATTCATATTGATTATATTTTGTAAATCTTAATGCTGTAAAATCTGGCAATCCGCCAATATGATGTATATATCTTTGTATATATAACTTCATTTCCAATGCACTGTGCCAATTTTCAAAGGCAAACATGGTACGCCAATATAACCAGAAATTTGAATTTAACACTTCATCATCAAAAAAATCAGTAATCTTTTTATCATATAGTTCTTCATTTGGAGTAAAGAACAATTTTAATATTTCCATTGCACCTTTATCAGACAAACCAAATTTCTTATCTGTATGTGCATCTTCACCTCTATTTACAGTGGCTCTCATTAAAGAATAATTTGGATCCTTTTTATTAAGCCAATAATATTCGTCTAAAACACTTACACCTTCTGTTTCTATTGACGGAATTGAACGGAATAAGTCCCACATGCATTCAAAATGGTTATCCATCTCTCTCCCGCCACGCATAACATATCCTAAATTGTCATACTTATATCCATCACATGCGCCTCCTGGAATTGAGTCCTTTTCAAGAATATGAACTTTTTCGCCTTTCATCTGTCCATCACGAACTAGAAAGCAAGCTGCAGCAAGAGCTCCAAGTCCAGAGCCTATAATATATGCTGATTTATCATCAACGCCCTCTGGTTTAACAGGTCTTGCAAAAGCTTCGTAATTTCCACTACTATAATACATAAATTTTACCTCCTTAGTTTTAATAAATTTATTATAAAAATAAAAATTTGTAATTTTCAATAACCAGTTTTTTCATAATGTCAAAAAATTTTACAAATTTATATAATTGTCAAAAATTTATTAAACAATCAGTAAATATTTTACCTATCATTTCTTAAATTATACAAAGCTTTTTTAAAACTTCCATCTAAAATTTTACTTAACTTTTCTATTATTTCTTTTGGACTTTCCTTCATGCCTTCTTCTATCCAATTCTGAATTATTCCTACAAATGAATATCTATAAAATGTAGCTATAAAAGTTTTATCTTCGTCTTGTACCTTTATGCTTTCTTTTTCCGCTTCTTCATCGATTACATTTTTCAATAATTTATCAGTATGTTCATATATAAATTTGTTTACATATTTTCTACTTATTGAGTTATATGTATTTCTCACAAAATCCTTATTATCTTGCACATAATTAAAAATACTAAGAAATCCCTCCTGCCACTTTTCATATGTATCTTTATCGTGAATAATTGGTTTAATAACCTCATTAGTATATATCCACTCTATCAAATCATATACATCTGCAAAATGATAATAAAAAGTTTGCCTCTGTATTCCACAATCATCTGTTATATCCTTAATAGATATTTTTGTTAATTCTTTTTGAGACAGCAACTTCTTTAAAGATGTAGCTAATGCTCTTTTCGTAATTTCCGACATACTGTACCTCTTATAACATATTTCTAATATATTGTTTATACCATATTAAAATCCAATTTTAAAGCTTTATAATATAATTTCTATTATATCTTCCATTCTTATTACTTTACCATCATTCAATATGATAATGTTTTTTATATCATCAATCTTTTTTACTAATCCTGTTATTGTTTCGTATTTTCCACCTTGCTTTTTTGTGTCTTTCACAAAAAAAGTTATCGATACTTGTTGTCTGGGATTGTATTTAATATAACTTAGTTTTTTATTTATATCATTTCGTATTTCATCTGTTACTTCTATTTGATTTTCAGTTACTCTAGCTACTTCACTTACTTCATCTTCATAGCCTGTTACAGCAGAAAATGGAGCAAACTGTGCAGACCTGGCCTCTAGACTCATTCGTGAATGTATTTTTGAAACATGGTGCTCCAATTTTATTATGTCATCGTATTTATGTTCAACCCTCATAGTTCCATACCTCCGCTCTACAAAATATTTTCATTTTACTCCTGATGTCCTCCAATCTGCCCATTTCTCTGTATTGTTGTAGCGTCTTCTTCTAAGTCCATTCCTTTTATTATGGCATTTTTACCGAATCTATTTTTTAAATCTATAATAATATTTTGAATTTTTCTCTCTTTTTCTAATTTTACTTTTTCCTCTTTTTCTTTCTCTGCTAACTTTCCATAATTAGTAAATAAATTTACCTGTTCATATTGATTTTCCTGTTTTAATTCTTTTTCATCTGTCAAATTTCCAACAGTCAAATATATCTTTCTTATTAACAAATTTCTATTTATTATTTCATCATACAAATGAACAAACCCTTCACTAATTATTCTCGTAGAAAATGTTTCTTTATCTAGTCTAAATGTTCCATGTGCCGGTTTCGGAACTTCTCTTCCATATCTATCTTCTTTTATCTCTCCATTATAATTCTTACTGAATTCTGCATTTTTTAAATTTTCCACATCATACTCTACCGTAAGAACCAACATATCTGTAACAAAATGTTTCTGCACCATGTCTAAGACAATTTCATTTGCCATCTCCTTGATTATGAGCCTAGACTGCTCATAATTGTATGGGCAATGAAGTACTTGACCAGAACACAAGCTTCTATTTGCTGGCTTACATTCTTTAATACTCTTTATAGTAGCACATTCCCAACCCCAACTATGGTCAATTAATAATTCGGCATTTACACCAAATAATTTATATAATAATTCTTCATTGTCTACTGAGCATCTTGCTACGTCTCCCATTGTAAACATTCTGTATTTTTCTAATCTTTTTGCATAGCCTTTACCTACTCTCCAAAAATCTGTAATTGGTTTATGATTCCATAACTTTTCTCTAAAGCTCTTCTCATCTAATTCTGCAATTCTAACTCCATATTTATCAGGGTCAACGTGTTTTGCCATAACATCCATGGCAACCTTACACAAGAAGAGATTAGTCCCTATTCCAGCAGTTGCAGTAATCCCAGTAGTTTCGTATACATCATGTATTATTTTCGTAACAAGCTCCCTAGGAGTAAGCTTATACGTATTTAGATAACTCGTTAAATCGCAAAATATTTCATCTATCGAATACGGAAATATGTCTTCTGGAGAAACATACTTTAAATATATGTTATAAATTTTGGCACTGTACTCCATATATGAAGCCATATGTGGAGGTGCAATTATGTAGTCTAATTCTAGGTTTTTATTTTGCTTTAATTCTATATCGTCATAAGATTTTCCTGTAAAAATATTTTGAAAAGCCCACCTTTTTCTATCATTATTTATATTTTTTACTTTTTGCACAACTTCAAAAAGTCTTGCTCTACCAGGCAGTCCATATGCCTTTAAACTTGGCGAAATAGCTAAGCATATTGTCTTTTCAGTTCTTGTATTATCCGCCACCACCAAATTTGTTGTGAGTGGATCTAGATTTCTTTTTCTACATTCTACAGATGCAAAAAAAGATTTTAAGTCTATTGCAGCATATATCCTTTCCATAAATAACCTTCTCTCTTTATTTTCAACTCTATCATTCTGACAAAAAGTATATCATATTTTTAGCCGTTTGTAAACATATGTTCGTTATCTTTTTATGTCTTATTATGTCGAATTATTGTTCTTTTTGTGATACGATTATCCTATTTTTTAGCGTTTTTTCGTTGTTTTTATTGGTAAAATATGGTATAGTTTGTCATATTATGGTAGAGTTTGTAATAGGCAATTATCTATTACAAAAATTTCCACTCAATTAAGGAGGATTATCATGAAAATCACAGAAAAAACTCGCAGATTCATTCGGTCTATCGCACTTATAGTATTACCCATCACGCTCATACTATCACTTTCTTCTGTAATTCTAAAAGTGTACACTCAATATACAGAAGATAAACTTTTTAAAGAATTGTCCGAAAACATTTCTGTTACAGAGAAAGTACACGATGAACATTCCATTGATAGATCTGTATCAAATACAAATTCCGAGAACGCAACCCCTGCCATTTTATCAGAGTATTCTGAATTGCACAATGAAAATCCGGATTTATATGGTTGGCTTCAAATTAATTATACAGTTATAGACTATCCGGTAATGTACTCTCCATATGACCCTCAACTGTATTTGTACAAGAATTTTTATAAGGAAGATTCGAAATCTGGTACTCCTTTTATTCTTACACCCAGCAGTACAAATACCATTATATATGGGCATAATATGAAGAACGCATCAATGTTTAGTTCTTTATTAAAATATAAAGATATTGAATTTTGGAAAACCCATCGATATATTATATTCAATACTTTAACATCTAAAGGGATTTACGAAATTTCCATTGTAGCAAATGAAATAGTTTATTATGATGAAGCAAAAATACCTGATGGTGCATATCTTTTTTATAAACATTCTAACTTGGATAGCAAAGGAGATTTTGATGAATATGTAAATGAATTAAAAAAGAATTCGTATTTTGATAGTAACATTTCATTGGAATATGGAGATGAATTGCTTACATTAGTAACATGTGATTATGTTCAAGAAAATTCTAGATTAGTTGTAGTAGCTAAAAAAATTAATTAATTTTTTATTATTTAAAGAGCCCAGTTCATATGAACTGGGCTCAGTTTGTATTATGACTCTATATTATTAGAGTTATAAGAATTTTATAAGTTACTTAGATTTGTTCTCCTTCTTAGTAACCGCCAATGTGCCAATGCCTGCTATAGAAATCAGTAGCAACACAACATCAGTATTGTTAGAAGCATTGCCAGTCTTCGGAACTTCCGGATTAAACACCGGCGCAGTGATAGGAGTCTTAGGAGAATCAATATTCTCAATCGTCTCTTCAGCAGGTACTTCAGGCTCAGGGTCAATCGTAATCTCAGGCTCGAGATTGGGAGTAGGTTCGGGAGTAACCTCCGGTTCAAAGTCAGGTTTAGGACTCGGCTCAGGATTAGGGTCAGGGTCAGGGTTTGGATCCGGATCTGGATTAGGTACAACCTCAATAATCTTGTTACACACGCTAATTGTCGTGTTTTCTTTAGACACGATATTAAACATGATATCTTCCTTACTGAGTTCATAACCATCGGGAGCCTTGAGCTCCTTCAGATAGTACTGATAGTCAGGTACCAGGTATCTAACTTTACAAGAACCATCTTCAGTAATCAAAGCTGCTGCCTTTGACTCATCAGTGGTAAAATAACCATCACCATTTTCATCGATGGCATAATAATAGGTTACCTTTTCCTCATTATCGTTCACAGTTTCGACCTTGTAGTAGTAAAGCTGGAATGTCGCCGGCTCCTTAATAAGGTTGCCATTAGAATCCACCTTATTAATGGTAACATCTCCATCAACTTGTTCCAAGGTAATGGAGTTATACCAGTTGTACTTATATCCCTGATAGGAGTTATTAGTCCAAGGGCCATCGACGCCAAATGCCATAGAAATAGCCAACTTACTTGCCTCATCTTTATTGAGACCTGCAGTAGTTGCCTGTTTCATATAGTCATTTACTCTACTCCAGACTTCATTGGTATTATCCATGTAGTCTTTCAGTCCCATGTCCTTATCGTTCCACTTGCCTTGGCTACCATCTGCAAAAGCTTCCTGTCCAGCCTTATCGCCAAAATAGAAGCTCAACAGTTCCTTGTAGAAAAGTTCATAACTTGCCGAAGCAATTTCTTCTTCAGGCCACTTCATCTGAATAAGAACTTGGCCATTGTTGCGTTTCATTACCGTAGAATACTTTCCGAAATAGTCCGGATAGTCTTCCAAGAGTTTATTGTACTGCTCTTCAGTAATAGAATACTGATCATCAGCCATCCCTCCCTGCATATCAACAACCATCTCAGGATGTTCTTTTGCAAGGTCAGTAAAGTTCTCGTAGCTACTCCCAAGCTTTCCGTTGTAATAATCCAACAGATAGTCGGTAAGAGCCGTCTCGCCAGTATAACCAGCTTTTTCAAGATAGCTATACATGTTAAGAACATGATTGAGCTTTACTTTAGACGACGAACTTACTCCGAAAAGTTCCTGCATCGGAGCAGACTTTGCAATCGCTCCAATACTTTCGACAGAAAGCTTCTGCCCGTCAAAGCCGATAAAATCTGTCAGCTTTTCATTAGAAGAAGTATCTGCCGTTTCGAGTCTAAAAGACCCATCCTTATACCGGTAAGTATGACCATTAGATGTGGTAATCTCAATGTCAAACTTGTTAGAATCGGACGGCACACAGGTGTACTCACCATCCTTGTTGCCAGTAACCTGTCTGTAATACTCATTGAGTACATCAATAACCTCAGAAAGGTCAATAACAACATCACCGTCAACATCCTCTCCAATGTCATAATAGACTTTGAAGACGCCATCTTCAAAAGTAATGTCGTACTTAGACGACACGCCCTCAGAAGTAGTCGGTTGATTAGACGGATCTGTCTCGGGTTTAAAATTCTCTTTTACAGATGTTTCACCCGAATCATCCACAAAATTTTCCACAGTCTTTTCATCAGAAGGCTCTGCAGGTTTGTCTGCTTCTTCTTCATCAGAGGGTTCTTCGTTTTTTTTCGCTTCCTCTTCATCAGAGGATTCTTCGGTTTTTTCCGCTTTCTCTTCATCAGAAGGCTCTGCAGGTTTGTCTGCTTTTTCTTCATCAGAGGGTTCTGCGGTTTTTCCCGCTTTCTCTTTGTCAGAGTCCTCTACAAGTTTCTGCTCTACTTCCGTATCTTCGAGCTCAGAAATCTCAACGATGTAAGGTCCATCAGCGATGTTCCGTTCGAAAGGTTCAGCAGCCAAAGCAGAAACACCCACTACCTGTGCAAAAAGAGTAGCAGATGCAACAGTCAGCGCTAACATTCTTCTCGGACGTTCTCTCTCCCGGTTAGAAATATGTTCTGCCATGTGAATACGCTTTTTCATAAGGGGTACCTCCTTAACTTATAAAAATGTGAATGTTCAACCAGTGCTTCATAGCACCTAATTGCTAATATACCATTTTCTGGTAATCAAATCAATATGCATTTGTAATTATTTTACATTTTTCATCTTCTTTTTTCGACATTATTCTACATTTTTTCATTTTTATATATCATAAATATTCGCCTTTAATATAATTTTTTGAATTTTGATTTTATCATCTAAAGATATATTCCAAGTACTTCCAGCAATACTTCTTTTTATTTTATATTCTTTTGCCGGTTCTCCTAATAGCTTATTTAATTTTTTCTGTAAATCTACCTTATTAGTACATATAGAAAGAGTATTCTCACTATATAATACATTTATTGTTGTTTCTATTTCTGATTTATTTGGTTCTTTATATATCTTTTTCATAGTACTTCCTTTATTTAATAGTATTCCTAGGCTTAGATTATATCACATTTTTCTGGATTTGTAAGCTTTTTAGCTAAAAATAGCAATTTAAAATTATTTACAACTAACATTAAAAGTGATATAATATATAAGTTCGCAATTTACACATCTAATGGAGATATTCTCCAAGGAGGACAATATGAGTTTTTTCAAAAAGAATCAGCCCGAAGCTACCACGCAGAAATCTTCTGAGGAAGAAAAGAAGTACAATGCTGCTTGCATAAACATGGAAATTGCTACTGGCAATTTTAAAAACATGACACAAGCAGATATTTGTGCTTGTGTGGAAAGTTGCAGGCCTTCTAAGTAAAAGCTCATAAAAAAGAATGTATTCTTTTCTCACCCAATGAAGGGTGAGTTTTTCTTTTTTAACTGTCAAATATTTCTTTACAGTTAAAGCATATTAGTCAGCTTCTCGTTTTATAAATAAAATTCAACAATTTAGTAAAATAGAGTATATCTATTGGATACACTCTATTTATTCCATATTTTTATTTATGCGTTTTTCCCGCAACAGTTCTTATACTTTTTACCCGAACCACATGGACATGGGTCATTTCTTCCAACTTTTGGTCCTTCATTTACAACTGTTTTGTTCATTCCGCCTTCTTTTTCTGATATATTTCCATCAACTAGGTTGATTGCTGTATCTTCAAGGCTTGCTCCTGTTACTTTTGTTGTTTCTGTTCTTTCTATTGGACCTTCTTTTTTACGAATGTTTAGCAATATTTTTACAACGTCCATTCTTATGTCTTCTATCATATCATCAAACATTTCTGTTCCTTCAAGTCTGTATTGTACAACTGGGTCTTGTTGTCCATATCCACGAAGTCCAATACCTTTCTTTAATTCGTCCATGTTGTCTATATGATCCATCCATTTTTGGTCAACTATTTTAAGCATTACAACTCTTTCAAGTTCTCTTAAATTTTCCTCACCAAATTCTGTCTCTTTAGAAGCATATATTTCGTGTACTTTTGCTATTAATTCGTCTACTAAGGCATTTCTGTCGAATTTTTCTGTCTTTAATGCTGCTACATCACTTATTCCTAAGTTTGTTTCTATGTCTTGAGCAATTGATTCTTTGTTTACTTCTTCTCCGTCTACTATGTGAGAATCTACTATTAATTCAACAACAGAATCCATCATTTTTAGTATGCTTTCTTTTAAGTTCATGCCGTCTAAAACATCTCTTCTTTGCTCATAAATTACTGTTCTTTGAACATTCATTACATCGTCATATTGTAGAACGTTCTTTCTTATACTGAAGTTTCTTCCTTCAACTTTCTTTTGGGCATTTTCAACAGCCTTTGAAATTAATCTACTTTCTATTGGCATATCTTCGTCTGCACCTAAAGTATTGTAGACTTTTGTTACAATGTCGCCACCGAAGATTTTCATTAGGTCATCGTCTAATCCAATGTAGAATCTAGATTCTCCCGGGTCACCTTGACGTCCACTACGTCCACGTAACTGGTTATCAATTCTTCTTGATTCGTGTCTTTGTGTACCAATTATCTTTAAACCGCCTGCTTCAATAACTTTTTCTTTTTCTTCTTTTATTTCGTTATCGAATTTTTTCTCTAATTCATTGAATTTTTCTCTTGCAGCAAGTATTGCCTTATCATCTGTCTCGTTATGAGCTGCAGCATCTTCAATTTCTTCATCAGTGTATTTTAGTTTTCTCATTTCTTGTTTTGCAAGATATTCGCTATTTCCACCAAGCATAATATCTGTACCACGTCCTGCCATGTTTGTTGCTATTGTAACAGCTCCAAATTTACCAGCTTGTGCTATAATTTGAGCCTCTTTCTCATGGTATTTAGCATTTAATACTTCATGAGGAATTCCTTCTTTATCAAGTAATTTACTTAATTTTTCAGATTTATCAATAGATACTGTACCAATTAAAACTGGTTGTCCTTTTTCATGAGCTTTTTTGATGTCTGCTATAACAGCTCTAAATTTGGCATCTTCATTTTTATATATTATGTCTGAATTGTCTTTTCTAATCATTGGCTTATTTGTTGGAATTTCAACAACGTCCAATTTGTATATTTCTTGGAATTCTGACTCTTCTGTCATTGCAGTACCTGTCATACCAGATAATTTTTCATACATTCTAAAGTAGTTTTGGAATGTAATTGTGGCAAGTGTTTTAGATTCATCGTTTATCTTAACATGCTCTTTTGCTTCAATTGCTTGATGTAATCCGTCATTGTATCTTCTTCCATACATAATTCTTCCTGTAAACTCGTCTACAATTAGAACTTGTCCGTCTTTCACGATGTAATCTTTATCTTTCTTCATTATTCCATTTGCATGTAAAGCTTGGTTTACATCATGAACTAATTCAGAATTCTCTAAATCGTTGAAGTTTTCTAGTCCAAATTCTTGCTCAGCCTTCTTTATACCTTGCTGGGTAAGAGTTGCAGATTTGGCCTTTAAATCTACTATATAATCGTATTTCTCGTTATCTTCTTCTTGCTCATAGTCTTTATCATCTTCTTCGATTATAACTTTAGCTTGTAATTTCTTTACAAAATGGTCAGCCTTCTGATATAAGTTAGAAGATTGTGCTCCTCTACCAGAAATTATAAGTGGTGTACGAGCCTCATCAATTAAAATACTATCGATTTCGTCGACGATTGCATATTTTAATTTTCTTTGAACTAATTGGTTCTTGTATATAACCATGTTATCTCTTAAGTAATCGAAACCAAACTCATTGTTTGTACCATATGTAACATCACATGCATATGCTTCTTGCTTTTGCTTTGGATTCATTCCGGCAATAACAAGTCCAACAGAAAGTCCTAAGAATCTGTAAAGATTTCCCATCCACTCGCTATCTCTTTTTGCTAGGTAGTCGTTTACAGTTATAACGTGAACGCCTTCTCCTGTAAGTGCATTTAGATAAACTGGAAGTGTTGCAACAAGTGTTTTTCCTTCACCTGTTTTCATTTCTGCAATTCTTCCTTGGTGAAGTATAATACCACCAATTAATTGTACATCGAAATGACGCATTCCTAAAACTCTTCTAGATGCTTCTCTTACAACTGCAAATGCTTCTGGTAAAATATCATCTAATGTTTTCCCATTTTCCAATTGTTCCTTAAAGTATGGAGTTTTTGCAACTAGCTCGCTATCAGATAATTCCTTCATAGCTGGCTCTAAACTGTTTATTTTTTCAACAATAGGCCTTACTCTTTTTACTTCTTTTTCACTGTATGTTTTAAATAATCCCATGAATAATTCATCCTTTCAAATTTATGTAATACAAGGCAAAATAGGTTACATTTTGCCATTTTTTAACTTTGTTATAGTTTACGTGGTTATTATATAACTAAATGTGGCATTTAGCAAGTAAAATCGTAATAAATTATTAAAATATATAATAAAACAGAGCGTACTTTAAGGCTCTGTTTTTATTCATCTTTATAAAGTCGCAGATGTTGGTACATAACTCTCGTCTGGCGGATATACATACTCATCATTTGGCGTCTTTGTCTCTTTTATTTTTTCTATTTCTATAACCGGAATCTCTCCATGGTATTCTCCTTTTGTTATTGTTCCTTCAATTTCTACCCAACACCCATCTTTGTATTTTTCTGCTCCATTCAGGTGGCACAAAAAGCCTACCACAACAGCCTGTAAATCAGGAGAAACAATCATCTGCCTTGCAAGTACAAATTGATCATTCGAAAAATCATATAATCTGTACACAAATCCTACAAATTTAATTTTTTTACCAATATACTGGTTCATATTATCATGAACTGTTTTTAATACATTTGTATAATTGGCTGCAGATATGGTATTTATTTCACTTTGTGGAACTCCTTCACTCTTTGATGTTATTCTTTCATTTGAATTAATTATATTTATTACTCCTATTCCAAACATTATAAATATTAAAATTGTTAAAATAACAAATACTATTTTAAATATCATCTTACCATTTAGCTTAAAATTGCGAACATACATCTTTCAATCCTCCCATAAGAATTGTTCTTCTTATGGTACATACTATGAAAGATTTATTGCTTTTATGAATAATCTCTTGAAAATATAGATTTTACAACTCCTTTGTCGAGTAAATTACTGAATATGTTTTTTAGAATTATTAAAGCTATTGGACCAATAAACAAACCGATTACTCCAGATATTTTAAAGCCAGTATACATCGCAATTAATGTAAATATCGGGTGAATTCCAATGTGATTGCCTACAATTCTTGGTTCTATAAATTGTCTTACAACAGACATTATTATCCATAGCACAAATATGCTTATTGCAAGTCTTATGTCTCCATTGCATGCTGTGATTATTGCCCATGGGACCATTACGCTACCCGACCCGAATATTGGGAGCGCGTCTACAAATCCAATCCCCAGTGCATATAGTAATGGATATGAAACTTTCATTCCAGTTAGTTTGAATATATAGAGTCCAATTAACGAAATTATGAATGACACCAATACTAATATTGCCTCAGCTTTTAGATACCTACCTAACACTTCCATTATTTCTTTCAGATGTTTGTAAATTTTCTTTACCCACATTTCGGGTAAATGGTGTTCAAGTTGGTCTATCATGTATACTTTATCTGTACAAATAAAGTACAGTGATAAAAATGTTACAGCCAAATACACTCCAATAGTTGGAATCGACGTGATCCATTCTAGTACACCTTTTAAGAATGAATTTAGCCATAATACTGCTGTATTTAGGAGTTCTGTTGCAGACCTTTCAATAGCCGTAACAACATTTTCTGGAATGTTCAACTTTTTTAAGTTTTCACTGCCAATAAATTTTTGTATCATCTGGCTCGCATTTGTAAAATACGTTCCCAAATTATCTAATAAATTTGAGCCTTCCGAAACAAGTGTTGCAATCCCCCAAGTTAATAATCCAAGAATTATTCCTAACACAACTACAATTACTATAATTGCACTCGTTTTTCGTCTAAATTTACATTTTCTCATAAAAAATCTTATAGCAGGCTCTAGCAAAAGAGATATTACAAATGCAATTAAAAAAGGCATATAAAAGAAAGCTAGTTTGAAACTTAGATAAATAGTTATAAAGCTTAATATCAATAAAACTAACTTTCTAAAAACCTTTGTCCAATAATTTATATCAATTACCATAATAGCTCCTAATAAATAATATATTACTATTTTATGGTAATTTTCCAAAAGTATACGTTATACAATATAATTTATTTTCAAAATAAAACAGAAATACTTATTATTTTGAAAAACAAGGGCAAGCTCGCCTTTTGAAGAGCCTGGAAGAGCTCCGACCAATAGTGCCGTACCGAAGTTTTAAAAATAATAAGTATTTCTGCATTAATATTAAAGTTGAAAAATTATAGAATTACTCTGCGTTATGCTCGTCTGTTCCACAAATACATTCTATTGTATCACACAATTCTTTTTGGTCTACTGATTGATTTGCGGCTAAATCTCCTAATGTTAAAATGCCGATAACTTTGTTGTTTTGTGTTACAGGTATTCTTCTAATTTGTTTTTCAGACATTAATCTTTCAGCCTCTGTAATTTCGCTGTTTGGAGTGCATGAGCATGGCTGTGTTGTCATTATCTCGCTAACTTGGGTCTTGCAAGTATCTTTATCACAGGCAACTGCTCTTAAAAGAATGTCTCTATCTGTTACAATTCCAACTAATCTGTTTGAATCATCGCATACTGGAGTACAACCAATATGGCATTCGCACATCATTTTAGCACAGTCCTGTACAGATGTGTTTGGCTTTACATAATTTACTTGATTACACATACAATCTTTAACTTTCATTTATATATCCACCTTTCAAAAAAATTTACAATATTATTATGCACATTTGAAAATTGAATATACAGTTTGAATTTTGCTGATTTGTCAAAATTTTCTTTTATAGTTGATTTAATACCAAAATTTGAATGAAATCCCTTTTTATATCATCTTTGGCATTTTTTTCATTTAATTCTTTAAAAATTTCATCAGTAATTTGGTTAATTATAGTTTTTGTTGGTTTTTGTGTAATTTTTTTGCATTTATTTATAACGATCGGATTAATTTTTAAATATGACTCTGGATATAAATCTACCGTCTGTAAAGTTGGCTCTTTTATGTTTATCTCACTTCTTGTATATGTATCTCCAATTATAGTTTTCATATACTCATCAGTACTTAACATATTTGTATCCTCCCTCGAACTATTCTGGAAGATATATTTTAATAATGTTCTTGCATTATTAAAACCTCCTCATATACTGTATTATATGAGAAGGTTTTTGTTTTGTTAATTTAGTTCATTTACATACTGTTTGAATTTTTTTCCACGTTCTTCAAAATTTTTGAAGGCATCAAAGCTTGCACTTGCCGGCGATAATAACACTACATCTCCTGTTACTGCTTTTTGTTTTGCCATTTTAACGGCTTCTTCAAGATTTGTACAATGTATAATGTCTATTTTCTTATCTTGTATTTCTCCTAATGCTATGATTGTTGCATTTTCAATTTTTTCAGATGTTTGGCCAGTCAATATTAATGTTCCTACTTTTTGTGCTATTTTTTCTCCAATTTCTTTGTAATCTAATCCTTTGTCTGATCCACCTGCTAGCAATACAATATTTTCATCAAAAGCATTCAATCCTGCAATTGTACTTGCTGGGCTAGTTCCAATAGAATCGTTGTAATATCTTACTCCATTTAGTTCTCTTACAAACTCTAATCGGTGTTCAACCCCATTAAAATTCTTTATTGCATTTAATTGTTGTTCTTGAGTAGCGACTGTTTCTGTTGCTGCAAGTGCAGCACAAATATTTTCGTAATTATGAATTCCTCTTAATTTTATTTCATCTTTTTTCAATAACTCTATGCATTTTCCATCTACACAATGTTTTATCATCTGGTCAGCTCTGTCATACACATATCCATCTTTCAATTGCTTTGTACTACTAAAGAATACAGCTTTTCCGACTACATCTTTTGCAAAGTTTCTAGTAATATCATTATCCTTATTTAGGATTGCTATTCCGTTTTTATCTTGATGTAAGAGAATATTTTTCTTTGCTTCTTGATATTCCTCATATGATTTATGTACATTCAAGTGGTCTGGAAACATATTTGTTACAACTGCAATATCTGGGCTAACTTCCATTCCCATTAATTGAAAACTACTTAATTCAAGCACAATTATATCGTCTGGTCTCATATCTTTTACTTTAGTAAATATAGGCTTTCCAATGTTTCCTCCTAAAAAGCAATTACGTCCTGTTTGCTTTAATATTTCATATATAATTGATGTAGTAGTAGTTTTTCCCTCTGTGCCAGTTACGCCTATTACCTTACATGGTGCAAGCTTTAATACCATTTCAATTTCAGACGTTAATAATGCACCTCTTTCAACTTCTTCTACAAACTCTGGTATTGTTGGTAATGCACTAGGAGATCTGAAAATAACATCAAATCCATGTAATCTAGATAGATTATCTTCTCCTATTTCAACTTCATATCTATATTTATTTATTTTTTCCATAATTTCATCTGATAAATTTCTCTTGTCAAATACTGTAACTTTCGCATTTTTATCATAAAAATAATCTAGCAAAGGCACATTGCTAACACCCATGCCGATTATAGCAACCTTTTTACCATCTAAGAATTTATTAAATTCTTCTAACTTTTCATTTACAAAATCCATACTTAAACTCCTTTTTAGTTTTTTGCCCATTAGGGACGCCCCTTTTGGGGGCGAAATATTTTATTGAGCAATCTTTTCTAATATTTTCATAGCCGATTCTTCTGCATTCTCGCATTCTGTTACATCAACATCAATTGTTTTGCTGTATCTCTTGTAGAAGCCGGCTTGCTCCTGCAACATATCTCTTTCTTCAATATGTTTTTTCAATTCTTCTCTTGTTATTGTTTCATCTTCATATTGATGCATTTTTCTATCTACTCTTGTATCTATATCTGCTGTTACGAAAAAATGATAATCTAGCTCGGGATAAATTTTCATTAAGTCTCTACCTGATATTATTAGATTATATTGCTTTTTATATGCATCTATTAATTTTCTTCCAAATATGTAGAATTTTGTGTTATCAGCATCTTTTGCAATTTTAGAAACTGCCATTGATGTTGTGTCTGATTGTAAACTTTCTTCGTTTATTTCTTTTCCATCAACATAAACAACACTTTCTCTATTTTCTATTTTCAATTCAACTTTTAGTATATCCATCATTTGCTTTATATCAATTGGTTTATCAGAATTATTCATTATTTTGCTCATGTCTATGCCAGAATTCATAAGTGCAAATACAATTCCTCTATATAAATTGCCACCATGTAATATTATACTATTAGGTATTTTGTCTAATAATTCCCTACAAATTGATGTTTTTCCGGCTCCAACTAGTCCTTCTATTCCTATTGTTATATTATTCTCTATTATATTATTTTCCATTTCTTCACCTTGTTCCTAATTTATTTATACAGTAATTATATGTATTTTGTTCTAATCTGTCAATAGAGTAATTTTGCTATTTTTTATTATGTTGACCTTTCGAAGATTCTGTGGTAAAATTAGTTAGTTCGTTTTATACACATGTATAATTGAAAGGAGCATATGATGAATATTTTTGTTGGATGTTCATCTCGTGATGTAACTGATAACGTTAAGTGGAGCCGCTATTGCACGGCAACACTTGAAGTTACAAAATTCATAACTGCGCATAAGCACACTCTCGTGTTTGGCGGTTGTGCAAGAGGCCTTATGGGGCTTATGTACAAATGTATGTTACTTAATAAAGCCAACATAATCGTGGCTATTCCTCAGGCATACATTAATGATGCCGAAGAGCTTTTCTACAGCAATTTGTTTGACTTCAACACTGTTAGTGAGCGCAAGGATTGGATTTTCAAAAATACTTCCATGCATATTTTTCTGCCTGGTGGCATCGGAACAATTGACGAGCTTTTTTCAAGCATAGAGGCAAAACGTTGTGGTGAACACAACAGCCCCATCATTATCATCAACGAGCAAGGTTACTTTAATGACGTTTTACACGTTCTTGCTCGAATTTATGATGAAGGATTTGCAGATGAAAAAGACGCCAAACTGTATACCGTGGTAAACTCCACAGATGAGATTGTTCCCACATTGGAGAAATCTCTTTCATAAGTAAGTTGAAGTTACATTTTTAATTTGCTCAAAACTCTGCGGTAAGTATCCGCAAAGAAAGTAAATCCCCTGCGGTTTTAAACCAATGGGGATTTGCTTTGTATTAATTAAGATATTTTTTTAAGAATTTTCCTGTATAACTATCTTCATTTTTTACAATATGTTCTGGTGTTCCTACTGCTATTACTTGTCCACCTTTATCTCCGCCTTCCGGTCCTAAATCTATTATGTGGTCGCAAGTTTTTATTAAGTCTAGATTATGTTCTATTACAATTATTGTATTTCCTGTATCTACAAGTCTTTGTAAAATATCTACTAATCTATGAACATCTGCAATATGCAAGCCTGTTGTTGGTTCATCTAAGATATACAAGGTTTTTCCTGTTGCTTTCTTAGAAAGTTCTGTTGCCAATTTTACACGTTGAGCCTCTCCACCAGATAATGTTGTTGAAGGTTGTCCTAGTTTGATATAACCTAAGCCGACATCATACAATGTTTGAATTTTTGACTTTATTCTTGGTATTTTATCGAAGAATTCTAATGCTTCTTCAACAGTCATATCTAACACATCCGATATTGATTTTCCTTTATATTTTACTTCCAATGTTTCTTTGTTATAACGTTTTCCTTTGCAAACTTCACAAGGAACATAAATATCAGATAAGAAATGCATTTCTATTTTTAAGACTCCATCTCCAGAGCAAGCTTCACATCTTCCACCTGGAACATTGAAGCTAAATCTTCCCTTGTCATATCCTCTCATTTTTGCTTCGTTTGTGCCTGCAAATAAATCTCTTATCATATCAAACACACCAGTATATGTTGCTGGATTTGAACGAGGAGTTCTTCCTATTGGTGATTGGTCTATGTTTACTATCTTGTCTATATTATGAAGGCCTTTTACTTGCTTGCATTTTCCTGGCTTTTCATTAGAACCATTTAAGTCTCTTGCAATCGTCTTATATAAAATTTCGTTTACGAGTGTTGATTTTCCTGAACCAGAAACACCTGTTACACATATAAATTGTCCTAATGGAAATTTTACTGTAATATTTTTTAGGTTGTGTTCTGTTGCTCCAACTACTTCTATAGATTTTCCATTAGACTTTCTTCTTTTCTTTGGAACTACTATTTGTTTTCTTCCACTCAAATAATCACCTGTTATAGAACCTGGTGTATTTTTTATCTCTTCTGCAGTTCCTTGTGCCATTACATTTCCACCATGTACTCCGGCTCCTGGTCCAATATCTATAATCTGGTCAGCAGCATACATCGTATCTTCATCATGTTCTACAACTATAACAGAATTTCCTAAATCTCTTAATTTCTTCAATGTAGCAATTAGCTTGTCATTATCTCTTTGATGAAGTCCAATGCTTGGTTCATCAAGAATATATAGAACCCCTGTAAGACCAGCACCGATTTGGGTTGCAAGCCTAATACGTTGTGCTTCACCACCAGATAAAGAACCAGCTGGTCTCGAGAGTGTTAAATAATCAAGTCCAACATCTATTAAAAATTGTAAACGTTTATTTAACTCTTGTAAGATCTGTTCTGCAATCATTGCCTGGGTTGGTGTAAGCTCTATGTTATTTATATATTCTTTTATTTTATCTATTGACATATCTGTAAGTTCTTTTATGTTTAATTCTCCAATTTTTACAGATAAACTTTCTTTTCTTAAACGGGCTCCATGGCAAGCAAGACAAGGAGATTCGCTCATGTACATCTCGTAAAAACTTCTCATACCATTAGATTTTGTTTCATTATGACGTCTTTCAAGGGTTGGAATTACGCCCTCAAATGGAGTAGAAAATTTTCTTGTTCCGGCAGCAGATGTATATTCAAAATCAATTACTTCATCTCCTGTACCATATAGAATTTTATTTAAGAAATCCTTTGGTAATTTTTTAATTGGAACATCTTTAATTTTAACTCCATAATGTTTTGCAATACTCTCAAAGTACATCTTAGCCATAGTATCGCCTTTTTTCATGGTGCTAGCTCCGAAAGCTTTTACCCCATCATATAGTGTCTTATCTTTATCTGGAATTATTAAATCCTCATCAATTCTCATTAAATAGCCAATACCAGTACACTCTGGGCAGGCACCAAATGGATTGTTGAAAGAGAACATTCTTGGTGTTAATTCTTCAAAGCTAATGCCACAATCTGTACATGCGTAATTTTGAGAATAGATTTTTTCTTCTTGGCCTGGCACATCTATTGTAACTAAGTTGTTTGCGTATTTCATTGCTGTTTCAACAGATTCAGTTAATCTTGCACGAATTCCTTCTTTAATAATTAATCTGTCTACCACAACATCAACATTATGTTTCTTCTTTTTATCAAGAGTAATTTCATCTTCTCCAAGCTCATACATTTGACCATCTATTCTTACTCTAATAAAACCTGCTTTTTGATAATCTTCTAACTGCTTTGTAAATTCTCCCTTTCTTCCACGCACAACAGGAGCTAAAACTTGAAGTCTTGTTCCTTCTTCAAGCTCCAGAATATTATCAACAATCTGGTCAATAGTCTGCTTTTCAATTTTCTTACCACAGTTTGGACAATATGGCACTCCAATTCTTGCATATAATAAACGCAAATAATCGTAAATTTCTGTAACCGTTCCAACTGTAGAACGAGGGTTCTTAGATGTAGTCTTTTGGTCAATAGAAATAGCAGGTGAAAGTCCTTCAATAGACTCAACCTCAGGTTTCTCCATCATACCTAAGAATTGCCTTGCATAGCTAGACAAACTCTCTACATATCTTCTTTGTCCTTCTGCATACAAAGTATCAAAAGCAAGTGAAGATTTTCCAGAACCTGAAAGTCCTGTAACAACTACCAATTTATTCCTTGGAATCGTTAAATCTATATTCTTTAAATTGTGTTCTTTTGCACCTTTTATAATAATATTATCATTCATTAAAATCATCCTTTAATAAAATTTTTGCACTGTTATTATAGCATATTTATAATGCCTTTTCAATAGTTTTGCAAACTTTTGTTCTTTTATTTTTTATAATTTAAGTGCACTTCTTTTCAAAAGCACACTCCTGTTATTTTTTATTTAGTTTTAATATTATTTACAGTATTTTTCATAATTTTGTTGTAATTTTTCATAGTTTTCTTGTGATACTGTTATCTTTAATTTAATAGAATTTAGATTCTCATAGTCAATAAGTTTTTTGTTTTTTATATCCTGTAATATATTTTTATACAACATATATCTATTTGTGTCATATGTTACAAGACAATACTGATAGTTTTCGTCATTAGAATTTTTTCTGTTTTCTATTTCTAATTTAGGCTCTATTCCATTCAAATATTTTACTTCAATGTTTACTGTACCTATTGAATTGTCTATAATATATTCATGCTCATAGTTTTTTGTTATCCATAAATTATCAGACATTGGAATTTCTTGTGATAATGTTTTATATTCATTATATTGATTTGTTGAACCATGTTCGAAATTTAGGTATGACCCTATTGCTATTCCTGCTCCTACCCCGCAGGTTATCAAGCCTATTATTGCAATTATAAATATTTTCTTAAAATGTTGTTCTTTGTCTACAACAAAATTAAATGCTAATTCCATAAAGCTATAAAGAATTAAAGCTATACCAATTCCAACAAATGCAATTCCCGCGAATATATTTCCATATATAATATGGTACAATGAAACTACTGTGCAACCAACATCAATTACGAATCCTATTACCACTGGAATTGCAATGAAAATCATAAATAGTTTTATCATTATTACTATGATTTTTTCAATTACTTTTAGAAAAGCTGGACCAGAATGTTTTGGATCTCTAATAATTATTTTTTCTTTTGACTTTTCTTCGTAGTGTCTATTTTCTGTTTTTTCAATAGGTTCTTCAATACTCTTCTTCGTAATATTTTGATCCTCTATTGTTACATAATAATCTAGATACCTAATTTTTAGTAAATGAATAAAAATTACTCCTCCAACTGCAATCAATATAAGCGTAATTACTTTGCTTAATATTTTCCATAATATAGGTAATGGAAGAATTCCATAAATTATGTATTCTAAAAGTTTCATAATTAATAACCCAGATAGCAACAAAATTAGAATTATAAATACCATTTCAAATATAAATTTAATTTTTTCTTTAAACCTCATGCTAACAAACATATTATATAGTTTTGTTATAAAATTTAAAAAGTCTTGCATGCATACATTTAAATCAATCTTGTTTTTCGAACCTTCTATTGAAGTATTTCCTATTGAACCATCATCCATTAAATCTTCCAAGTGGCAATTTAATATTTGGCACATTTGTAGCATTTTTTCCATATCTGGATAAGAATTGCCAGCCTCCCATTTTGAAACTGCTTGTCTAGATACACCTAATTGTTCTGCAAGTTGTTCCTGCGATAAATTATTGTTTTTTCTTAGTTTTGGTAATTTTTCACTAAATCTCATTTTTCTCACCTCCACCTAAATTATAGAGCAAATAAATAAAGTTGCACTACCAATTTTCATTATCTTTTTGTAAACTTTCAGTTGCATTTTATCTTTTGCACTATTTTTTTAGTATAAATAGGTGTCTAATTGTTGTATTTTTAATAATTTACTCTTCAATTAGTTTGCAATATTCTTCTACAATCTTTTTAGCGTGTCTACGATCTCCATATAAGCAATCTATGTATTCTGGAGCTTTTTCTTCTTCATAGCATTCTTTCGTAAATCCATCTATGTATTCAACATATTCATTGACTCTGTTTTCTTTATCAATCATCCAAGGTTTCTTTGGATATATAAAGTGAATTACAGCCAAGTCATCCATCGAATATTCTTGAAAGTTTACATAGTACTCTAGATATGGAAAGAATATATTATATTTATTTTTTAGATGTAACTCAGGTTTATTTTTCCACTCATGGTCATATTCCTGCAAAATATCTTGGTCTCCTATTGCATCTCGTTTGTCTATTATTGTTTTTATTATTTCTTTAAATTTTTCAATTTGACCTTTTTTAGGCTCTACTACAATAACCCCAGATGTAAGCTCCAAGCATCTGCACGTCAAGTTTGGACCATGATGCTTGTCTATTACGGCTGACATATGTGGTTTATCAAATAAACAATCTATATTTTGTCTTACGTAAATGTCGCTATCTATAAATACAATTTTTTCGAAATCTGTTAGTTCAAAAATATTTAACTTATCAAATGTATAATTCCATCTATTCTTTGCTCTTGACCTGTTTCTATCTATTATTTCTTGAGGCAAGTCAACTTTTTCTCTTCTTATAGTTTTTATACCTTTTTTATTTAATTTTTCTTCTATCTCTTCAGAAATCTCGTTGCTAAGTAATGCATATAATGGATATTTAGAATGCACATTTTTTAATGCTCGATTTAGTGCAATAACTCCTGGTAAATAATTTTCTGTTGATAAAGTCGTAAAATAAGCCTTCTCTCCCATATTCTCTCCTCTTTTTGCCCAAAAAGGGGCGTCCCTATTGGGCGATTACAAGTTTTTTATTATTTTCAGTAATTGTTTTTTTCAACTTTTTCCAAACAACTTGTACATGTTGAAAATCTTCATAATCTTGTTTTACATTTGAATTATATTTTTCTAGGTCTTCCAATAAAATGTTAAAGTCTTTATCTTTAAACATTTTATTCATTGCTGGAATGCCTCTCTTTAAGTTTTTTACTGTTTTCTTTATTTCTTTTTCATAATTTTCTTTATCCGTTGCATACAAATATAAAGGTCTGTATTTAATCCAGCCTCTAGCCACCTTATAAAATCTCTGTTCAACGCTTTTATCGTTAGATTTTGTTTTATCTATTTTCCTTGGATACTTTCCTTCTAAAACATTATTAAATTTTATAAATGGGTCATGAAAATGATAAACCGGTACACTTACCACTTTGTTTTCATTCAATAACAAAGAAAAGAATGCATCTTCTCCTCTTGCCCCTTCCGGATTATAAAATGCCGGAATTTTTTCTAAATGTTTCAAGTTTAGGCACAATGGAGATCCCAATATACGTTTATGCGTTCCTTGGATTTGTATTTCACTCACAGTTTTCTTTTTCATTAATTCTTCATCAGCATAGGCAATTCCATCATTTTTTGACAAATATTCTTTAACATCTTTCCACGTCATAAATTCATTTTTTACAGCCTCTATAAAAGACTTTATTCTACGCTCATGAAATGGATTTTTTAATTCCATATATGGAAGTGGCGAATTATATCCGCATCTATGTCCGAAAGTAATATCAGCATTTTCTATGTTCTCCAAATGCCCTAATATATTATTTTGTGCCTTCCATTTAATGTTTTCGTTCGTATTATTCTTAATACATGCTACTGGGTATTCGTCATCATCCCAGTATAAAAAATAATCAATTCCATTAATTACCGCATTATATAGCAGTGTATTCCTTGCTTTTGCATAGCCATAGCCGAAGAATAAATTGGCTTCGTCCATAGTTATTATTTTCTCTTTAACTAATCCTGATTTTTGCTCCTCTATTAATTGGGGAGTAATATGAACAATTTTTATATCTTTATGTACCTCTGGTAATATTTTATAAAAATCTTCTTCTCTAGATTCTTTTTGGTAACTTAAATCATACAATATGAATATCGTTAACTCAACCTCTCTATCAAACTTTTTAGTTTGATTTAATAAATGCTTATATGTGTTGTTTATAACAGCGCAAACATTCGGTCTGCCTGACACAAATCCAATTCCAAATTGTGCCTTTTCTTCCATATTCTATTAATACAGCTCCTTCACGTTATATTTTGCTTTTGCAATTATATCATACTTTTCGTTTAATAGCAATGTTTTCCAGTTTTATTATGGCGTTTTTTAATATGTCGGAGGCTATTTTTAATTATTATAGCTTAATTTCAATATTCTTCATTTCATCATCTATATGCATTTTTTTATAGGTTACTTTACAAGTATCTAACAATTTTCTAGATGCTATGTTATTTTCGGAATTTGCATATTTATCAGATAAATATATTACTTCTTTAATTCCAGATTGAATTATCATTTTTGCACATTCGTTACACGGAAATAAATCCACATAAATTTTAGCACCTTCTAAGTCTTTTCTACTTCCTCTATAATTTAATATTGCATTCATTTCTGCATGGCATACATATGGATATTTTGTATTCAAATTGTCGCCTTCTCTATTCCAAGGAAACTCGTCATCATTAAAACCGTTTGGAGTTCCATTATATCCAATTGATAAAATTCTATTATCTGCACCAACAATGCATGCACCAACTTGAGTTGATGGGTCCTTACTTCTCATCGCAGATAATTTGGCTATTGCCATAAAATACTCATCCCAGCTAATATAATTACTTCTTTTTTTATTTTTATCTTCCATTACATCCTCCATATATATAAACGGTAAATTTTTAAATTGGTCACACAATTATATTAAAAAAAATCTAATTTTTAGAAATAAGTTCAAGTTTGTTTTTTGAGAAATCCAGACAAAATCCGAACAAGAGCTACGTATCGAAATTTTTGTAAAATTAAAATTGTTTTTTATATTACTCGCCCAAAAAGGGGCGTCCCTATTGGGCGATTTCAAATGGCATATGTTTCATCAGTTTATTATAGCATTCTCTACAAACAGGTATATATTCTGCGTCTCCAACCATAATGTCTGTGTCTTTTTGTCCTTTATAATATGTAAATATAGCTTCTTCACTCTTACAAATTTCACATATAGAAGTCATCATCTCAATATTATCAGCAATACACATTAAATCTCCCATTTTACCAAATGTTTTCTTTTCTGATGTTAAATTTAATCCAGCTATATAAAATTTTTTTCCTTCTGCAGCCATTTTATCTATTGTTTGAATATCTCCTTTTAAAAATTGAAATTCATCAATAAAATATGAATCTGCATCATATTTTTCAAGCTCATTTATGCTCTGAATATTTATAGCATTTATTGAATTGCCTGCTCTTGTTGATATTACTGCATCTCCTGCTCTATTGTCTAATAATGGTTTAAATACCTTAATGTTCTTTCCTGCAATTAATTGTCTCTTTAATTCATTAAATATCTTCTGACTTTTGCCGCATTTCATTGGTCCTGTATAAACATTAATAATTCCCATTACTGTTACTCCTCCATTTATGTAAATCATATTTATATTTTTGCTGATGAATACTATATATGTAATTAGGATATTTATCAAGTGTTTTTGCTAAAATTATTAATTTGTAATAATGTGTAATATTTTGTAATAATATGAAACTTAAAAAGTACTAGTTCATACTTTAAAATATTACTTCATTACTTTGTTATACTCTTAATTCCATTTTACAAAGCATGTTTCAAATTTTCTATGAATTAGTACTTTTATTGCTATATTTTAATTACATTTTTAAAATTCCATCTTTTCTTGTAACCAGTTTTCTATTTCAGAAATATCAATTCTTACTTGTTCCATTGTATCTCTATCTCTGATTGTTACTTTGTTGTCTTCTAATGTATCGAAGTCTATTGTTACACAATATGGTGTACCAATTTCATCTTCTCTTCTATATCTTTTTCCAATGCTTCCAGCCTCATCATAATCGCACATAAATTTCTTTGATAAATTTTCATATACCTCTTGTGCTTTTTCCGATAATTTTTTTGATAAAGGAAGTACAGCTACTTTATATGGAGCAAGTGCTGGGTGTAAGTGTAATACAACTCTTGAATCTCCTTCACCTAAGTCTTGTTCTTCATATGCGTTACATAAGAATGCTAAAGCAACTCTGTCACATCCTAATGATGGTTCTATAACATATGGAATGTATTTTTCGTTTGTCTCTAAATCTTGATATGATAAATCTTGTTTTGAGTGTTCCATGTGTCTTGATAAATCATAATCAGTTCTATCAGCAATTCCCCATAATTCTCCCCATCCAAATGGGAATGCAAATTCTATATCTGTTGTTGCTTTGCTGTAGAATACAAGCTCTTCTGGACTGTGGTCACGAAGTCTGATATTTTCTTCTTCCATTCCTAAATCTAATAAAAACTTTTTACAGTAATCTTTCCAGAATTTAAACCACTCTAAATCTGTTCCAGGTTTGCAGAAAAATTCAAGTTCCATCTGTTCAAATTCACGTGTTCTAAATGTAAAGTTTCCAGGTGTAATTTCGTTTCTGAACGCCTTACCAATTTGGCCAATTCCCATTGGAAGCTTTCTTCTTGTTGTTCTCATTACATTTTTGAAGTTTACAAATATACCTTGTGCTGTTTCTGGTCTTAAATAAATTTGAGCTGTTGAATCTTCTGTAACTCCTTGAAATGTTTTAAACATTAAATTGAATTTTCTTATATTAGTAAAGTTTGTTTTTCCACAATCTGGGCAAGGAATTTTGTTTTCATTTATGTAATTTACTAGTTGTTCATCAGTCCAACCGTCTGCAACTAAATCTTTTCCATTTTCATGAGCCCATTCTTCAATTAACTTATCTGCTCTATGTCTTGTTCTGCATTCTTTACAGTCAATTAATGGGTCACTGAAGCCTGCAACATGTCCTGTTGCAACCCAAGTTTCTGGGTTCATAAATATTGCTGCATCAAGCCCAACATTATATTTGTTCTCTTGAATAAACTTCTTTCTCCATGCAGCTTTAACATTATTTTTTAATTCTACACCTAAAGGGCCATAATCCCATGTGTTTGCAAGACCCCCATAAATTTCAGAGCCTGGATATATGTATCCTCTATTCTTGCAAAGTGCTACCATTTTTTCCATACTTTCAATCATAATTTATACCTCTTACATAGCTAAAAAATTAGCGCATTTTGCCATTAATACTACCACTTAATAGTAGATATGTCAAGGCAAAATGCCTTTTTTTGTACTAGTCATTAATTTTTTATACAAGAAAGTATATTGCAATTATTGTAAATTATGTAAATTAATGATATAATAAATTAGCTTGATTTAATTATCAGTTATCATTAGAAAGGATGGTTATCATGAAACGATTTTTAATCGCATTTTCTAGGCGGACTGATTCAAATACTGAATTAAAATTTTCAGTAAAAGAACTGTCTGACGAAGTGTCGTCTCACGCATTATTATGTCCCCAAAGAACATTTATTTTATATGAAGCTTTGGGCGAAAGCATCGACGATATTTATGCCCAATTAAACACTATTAGCTTTTTTAACATTATTAGGTTGGACTTTTCCAATTTACCTCAAGCAATTGGGAAAATCTATATGTTTGGAAAATTCATGCCGTCCCCTGATGGCAACGGTAACATTATCTACAACAGCAACTGTAATATTGCTATTCCCGTCGAAAATCTGAGCAGTAATTTCGTGATTGTAAACATTTGAACCATCAACCCACCTGCCAAAAAAATATGGCAAGTGGGTTATATTTATTATATATTACATCGACATTTTTAATACTTTTCATTCCTTATTGCTAATATGTATGTTTTCTATCTCTCCTTTCAATTCTCTTGATATTATATTTTGTATTTGAGCTATTTGCTCTTCTTTCAATTCTTTAGCCTTCACGATTATACTTATACTATCCCCATTTATAAATATTATTAAATCTTGAAATCCTTTGTTTTTTATTAAGTTTTCTGCTATCATTATTGCATTTCTCGTATCATTTATTTTCTTTATTTCATTTTCTGAAATTTCCTTTTGAGTTTCTGAGATTTGACTATTACTCAATATTTTTTGATAGCTTTCCAGCATTTGTGAGTACATTTTATCTCTTTCTAGTCTAAGCTCTGCAAAATATTGGTCTCCACTAGTTTCTGTTACAGTTGTTGATGTATTTACTTCATTTTGAACGGTATTTTTATCGTTTTCTTTATTTTCAGTATTTTGTTCATTCGATTTTATTTCATCCTCATTTTTAGTAGAATCATCTGTAATATTCTGTGCATCATTATTATCAGTCACGTTTGCACTCACGAGTGTTGCATCTCCAATTCCAGCATATTTTTCAGAGTCTGTTAATACTGCTGTTTCTAATGCTTGTTTCTCGTTGCTCGTGTAGTTCATGTAACCTGCAGCAATCAGCATTATTGCTATAACAGAAATTATAATTTGATTTTTCTTTAAAATCTGTTTCATATTCACAATCTCCTCTTATTTCCATATTTTTAATCTTTCATCTCAAAGACTTGTATTTTATATGTAGCCAGTCCAGTAACCGCTTCTACCGCCTGCACTATGCTTGTTTTTACGTTTGCGTCATTTGCTCCCTGTGCAGTTATTATTGCACCTTCTATTTTAGGATTTATCACGCTTTGGGTTATTGGCGTTTTGGTTCCATTCTTGTCTTCATATATTACATCTTTCTTTGTAGTACTTTCATTCACAGTTCTTGTTCCTCCCCCAGAATCAGTTTCCTCTGTTGTACTAGTGCTGGAATCCTCATCATACATCGGTATAATCTGGCTAGTTTGTGAATATGTAATTAATACTTTTGTTTTACCAACTCCCTTTATATTCGATAATATATTCTCCAATTTCTGTTCCATTCCATTTTCTTCAGTTGCTGTCGTCTGTGTTTCATTTTCTGTCGTGGCAAGTTTTTTATTTGTATCTGTTGTTATATTGTCTTTTTTCTTATCTCCGCTCCAAATATAGTTAATTGCTACAATTGTTACTATCATTATAATTATGAGTACAACTAAATTTTCCATTTTCTTTTTGCTATTGGCATTTTCTTCACTATTTTTTTCTTTAATTTTCTGAAGTTTTTCCTTAAACATCTTTCTTTTTTGGCACTAAAAGTGCACTCCTCCTTTAAGAAATATTAATGTTCTTTTTATCTATGTCATAAGTTTCGCTTATGTAATCTTTCACTTCTTGTTTTTCATCATCACTTAATGTTTTGCTATCTTTTTGACTGATTGTATTTCCAATTTCTACAGTATTTATTACTATTTCATTGTTTTTTTCCTGTTTTTGCTCCATTTTAATCAGCTTTAATGTAATTTTTTCTATCGTATAATTTTCGTCATCTTTTATCTGAACATCTGATGTATCAATTTCATAGCCTTTTTCTTTTAGTTTAGCAGATATATCGGCTTTTAAATTTGACACATATATATCTTTAATACTTCTAGTGTTATTGTCTTCAAATTTGCGTGATATTGTGTTGTCACTTTTTGAAATCTGTCGTTCATATTTTTCTATATTTATTGTGTTTAAATTAATATCTTTGCCACCCAATTTTTTGATTATTGGAGATACTATTGTAAACAATATGTACATTCCAATTACAACTTTTACATATTTTTTACTACTGCTATTGGGCAAAATCATTTCAATTAATGTTGCAATTATTACAGCAACAATTATCCCTTGTGCCCAACTACTAAGAAATTCAATCATTGCATCATCACTCCACTGTTCGATATTTTTATTACTAAAGTTACTCCAATAATAAGCATTACAGAAATACTACACATTATGGCTAATAATAGCTTAAATGTTCCTCCTATCTGACCTAATAATTTTACAATCTTATCATCTGCAATAGGCTGGCATAAGGCAGAACCCAAGTAATAAACTGCCATTAAGGTTGTCAATTTTATTATCGGTATTATGCAAATACTCAAAATTATAATTACACCAACAATCCCAACTGCATTTTTTAAAATATTGCTACAACTCATAACCGTGTCCACTGCATCTCCGAAGTATCTTTCCAACAATCGGAATAAAATTTGAAACTGCTGCTTTTGTGGTTTTTACTGTAAGTGCATCTACTCCATTTGTTATGCTTCCTTCAAGTGAAGAAACTCCCACAAATATAGTAAGAACAATTCCTAATATCCAGACAACTGTTGTATTTATGTATTTCGAAAGCTTGTCTATTTGGACTCTATCAGATACATTTGAAATTACACTTAACGCTACAGATATTAGGCTTGCTGGTACAAGCACAACATTTATAAAATTGCCTATAAAAGATATTATCCATAAAATGATTGGCTGTAGCATTCCAGCAGATGCAATATTTCCTGTAGTTATCATAAGTGTTATTAATAATGGAATTAAACAATTTGTAAATGCTACTAAATTGTCAATCGATGTTTTTACCATGTTGATTATATCTGAAAAATTTTTCATTACGATTGCTACGATTAAAATATATGTTATGTAATATGTAATTTGCGAAACACTCTTATTTTCTAGGCCATCTGTTATGCTTCGAAGCACGCTAGATACTATTATAATTACCATAATGCTTCCGAATTGTACTGATTGCTTCTCTTGCTCCACTAAACAACTGTGCTAGAATTTTTCTGCCTATTGTCTGATTATCCACATTCCCTTTTATAGCAGATGTTATAAGCTCATTTACATCAATATCAAAATCCTCACTCTTGTATTTGTTAGCCTCTTCAATAAAACTGGATATTCCTAATGTACTCGACTGACTTTTCAAGAGTTCACTCGTTATGTCATCTTCAGCATTTACTTTATAGCAAAAGCTCAAATAGCAAAAATATATTAGCAATATTACAATTATTTTTATTAATCTTTTGTTTTTCATTTTTCCTCCACTACGGTAGAATGTTTAGAATAACTTCAAGCAAACTTGACATTATTGGAACAGACATAGACATTATTATTACTTTGCCACCTAGATCAACCTTACTTGCAATTGCAGATTCACCGGCATCTTTGCAGATACTCACTGTAAATTCCGTTAAAATAGCTATTCCGGTAATTTTAATAAGTAAAACTAGAAACTCATTGTTTATTGCTGTTTTGCTTGATAAGCTTTTCAGCACTTCAATAATTCCAGAAAGCTTAGTAGCAATCAATGCAAATATTAATATTCCAGCTATTAGCGAGGCATACATTGCAAATTCCGGCCTATACTGTTTTAAAATTACAATTATTATAACCGCTATTAGACCAATGCCAATTATTTTAACAATATCCATATGTATCACTTTCCTTACAAATTAAAAATTGTCCTTACTGTATCAAACAGAGTACTAATTTCTTTAATTACCATTGTAAGAACAATAATGAGTCCTGCAAGAGTTGTCATCATTGCCTGATCTTCTCTTCCTGCTCTTACTAAAACCTGATACAATACAGCAACCAAAATTCCAATAGCAGCAATTTTAAATAATAAATTTATATCCATTATTCATCCGTTCCTTTCTTACTTGCACAAATTTGGTTGGAAAAGAATTAAATTTTAGCAAGGAAAATGAATTTCAAAGATAAGGGCGCATACGTGGTGTATGTAACCGCGTTTGAAACGATATTTGACGTAGCCAAAATTGTAATTATTTTTCAACCTTATGCCTTTTCATAATAGTAATATAACAGCAGTAAGCCCCACAGTTACTCCTAGTGTCTTATATAATTTTGTATTCTTTTGTTTCTCAATTTTTGCATTTTCAATCTGGTCTTCTATTAATTTTTCTGTTAATTCAATTTGACTTACTTGTCCTTCCACATCTGTGTTTCCAAGCATTCTTCCCAGAGTTTCTATGGCAGTAAAATCTTCTTTATTAAAACTTAGTTTGTCTTGTGATTCTTCTATAGCTTTTTTCCAGGCATCCTTTGCACTCATATTCTCCATATTAAAGCTTGCTCTTTTAAATATGTCTCCCACCACATCTTTGTTATCATCATAAATCTGGTTAAAAATTTCTTGAATGGTTAGTCCTGTAAATTTAATTTTCGATTTAAATATGTTTAACAAATTCTGCATTTTTTCTAATTCTTGTACCCTATTTATGTATTTCTTTGAATATGTGTTTCCTATGTATGTAAACGCTAAAAACACAAAAAATATTAGAATATATTTTATAAAAATCATAGCTTGTCTCCTATTTTAAGCTTCTTTATAATATATATTCCAATATTTTTATTTTAGAACTATTTTTTATAAATTTATTGTTTCAAATTCATAACTCGAACCATTTCTTGCTTTTATAACTATTACTTTTTCAAATATTTTTTCTTGTATCAATTCCTTCAACTCTGGATTTTTCATCACATCTTCAATACTATTTCCATGAGCCGTAAAAATCCCTTTTACACCACAGCACATGGCGTACTTTATTGACTCACTATCTTGCACACTTCCGATTTCATCTGCTATTAACACTTGTGGTGCCATAGAACGAATAGCAATTTTCATTCCAATAGATTTTGGAATATCATTTATAACATCAGTCCTAATTCCTAAATCATTTTGCATTATTCCTCTATAAGTTGATGAAATTTCTCCTCTCTCATCTATTACAACCACATTCAAGCCCTGTATTTTATCTGATATTCCATTACTAATATTTCGTGTTATATCTCGCAATAAAGTCGTCTTTCCGCATTCCTGGTGGAGAGATTAATAACGTATTATAGATGCTATTATTGTTTTTTATTATTTCATTTATCATACAGTTTGAACAACCTTTTATTTCCCTGCTTATTCTAAAATTTAAACTAGAAATATAATTAAAATTAGCAACTTGTCCATTTGCATCTAACACTGCTGTTCCAACTATTCCAACACGATGTCCACCTTTTATTGTTATGTAGCCATTTGCAATTTGTTTTTGATATGAGTATACGGAATTTTCGCATATTTTTTGAAATATATAATTTATATCTTCTGTATTTATAATGTAATTTAGTATTTTCTGGGCTTGTCCAAATCTTAAAATTAAGGGCAAATTATTTCTTATACGAATTTCTTCATTCGAATTTAAATCTTCTTCATTCAATATTGCTTGTATATGTTGAGGAAAATATTTTAGAAACTCTTCTTTCATTATATTTTTTGTATAATCAATTTATTAATCTATTTAATTGATTATTTCCTTTCTCCTTTGTTAATAATTATTATATGCTTCACATAAAAAAATAGAACCATACATTTTGCTGTATGATTCTATTTATAATTAATTATTCTCACTATTGTGGTAAACGTTCATAACATCATCTAATTCATCAAGATTTTCTAGTAATTTATCCATTCTTTCTTGAGCTTTTTCATCTAATGCAACATATGTTGTTGGAACCATTTGAACTTCTGCTTCTAAGAATTCTATTCCTTGGCCTTCTAAAGTTTCTCTTACACTTGAAAAATCTTCAGGTGTTGTTGTAATTGTGTAACATTCTTCATCAGCCTCAAAATCTTCTGCCCCTGCATCTAATGCAATCATCATTAAATCATCTTCTGATTGTTTGCATTCTGCTTTATCTACAACCATTACACCTTTTTTATTGAACATGTAAGAAACACAACCTGTTGTTCCTAAGTTTCCACCGGCTCTATCAAATACGTGTCTTACATCTGCTGCTGTTCTATTTCTGTTATCTGTACTTGCTTCTACTATAACAGCAACACCATTTGGTCCATATCCTTCATATATAACTTCTTCATAGTTTTCTGCGTTTCCAGCTCCAGATGCTTTCTTAATTGCATTGTTTATTGTATCGTTTGGCATGTTTGCTGCCTTACATTTTGCAATAACATCCTTTAACTTAGAGTTACCAGCCGGGTCAGGTCCACCTTGCTTTACTGCTATTAATAATTCTCTTCCTAATTTTGTGAATACTTTACCTCTTGCTGCATCAGCTTTACCTTTTTTAGCTTGAATATTATGCCATTTGCTATGACCTGACATTTTAACTCCTCCTTCTTATTGGCCTTTAGCCTTTTTTTCTAAAAATTTCATTTTTTATTGTAACATATTTTTTTTATTTTGTGTAGTCTTTTTTACAAATATTTTTGTATTTTACTACACTTATATCATTTATAAAGATACAAATAAAAACTTCATACTCTATTTACTTGTATCTTTTGTCATTTATTTTATTATACTTTAGTATAACTATTAACTTCTTTTTGTAATCTTGTACTTATTTCTTTTGAGTTATTATATAAATATCTACATAAATTGGTTCTAAATAAAGCAAATTCTAATAATCCTTTTTTCTCATAATCATCATTATATTGCTTATAACCGAATGGGCTACTCACAATTTGAATTAAATATAATTGTGCTGCATATTTTAAATCATACTTATTTAATTGTACATATTTTGCAAATTCTTTAACATACTCCACTAATGTATCTATATTTAGTTCTCCATTTTTTGCTTCTTCATCAACATAACTATATGATCTCATTACTTCCCAAATTATCGGTAGTTTTTTTGCTGTTTCAAAATCAATTACAGTTGTCTTGCCATTGTCATTATAAATTAATTGTTGAACACTATAGTCTCCATGGCTATTCATTATTGTCATCTTTCTAATCATTTCAAAGTCAAAATTATTTAACAAATCTTTTGACATATTTATTTTATCTTGAAGATCTTTTTCAAATTTTTCTCTATATGGGTTATCTAGATTTAATTTATTTATTAAATCTTCCATTTTTATTATTCCATTTTCTAAACTTTCTTTTGAAAACCATTTTTCTATTATTCCATCTTCCTCTAAACCTTCGTAATCCTTCAATGCTTGTGTCATTTTTCCTAATATTTTTGCACTCTCAATTGTCTTTTGATAATCACCTGTATTATTTTCCATTGTATATCCATCTATACACTCTTGTAAAATTATTATTCTATTTTCAAACTTAATATAAAAACTATTTTGTTTTGATTTTATATAAACAGGAACATTTATTCCTCTATCTTTTAAAAAGTTGATTATATTAGTTTCCTTTATTACTGATTCTTCTGTTCTTCCTTCGCTAAATTCCTTTAAAATATATACTTTGTCATTTGATTTTATTTTGAATATATTTGCTGTTCCTCTATTAATTTTTTCAATTTCCATTATCTCTATGCCATAATTTTTATTTATCAAGGCCTTTATAATCTGCTCATTTAAATTAGATTTTTGAATTTCCATTATCTTTCTTCCTCCAATTACTTTTCTTAGTATAACATAAAAAAATATTTTTTACTGTTTTTTACATTTTTCAAATATCCTGTTTCTTTTAATCGTTTTTTGTGTTTCTTTTTGACAATTATACTCATGTCATACATCAAATCGGTATAATTGTCAAATATTGTGTTTTATAAAAATCCTAAATATTTTTATATTCTCGTGCTTTTTCTTCTAACAATTTAAAATTACATGCAATGGTTTTTAGAAAATTATTTTTATGTTGTGTTACGGCAACATACATTTTATTGGCTCTCTTATAGATTTCTTCTTTATTAGAATTCACAAATCTATACTCTGCAGATATAAGGTTTCTATAATTCTTATCCTGTTCACTATAGTTTAATATATTCATAACATTCATCTTCATAGGAATTGGAATCATGGCAGAAAATTTAATAATAGCTAATGGTCTCCTTTTTCTATCATATATAAAAAAGAAACTTGGATTATTCTTGTATTTTTCATAATGCTCTTTGTATGAATACAGGGGCACAAAATATCTATAACATTTAATTTCTAATACTATCCCTAAATACGGTCTACTATGTCCTATGTCATCTTTATTATAGCTAACATGTTCATCATACATACTTAAATATTTAATATATTCTCTATTCACGGCATAAAATAATAATTCTTTCATCTAACCTCTTTTCTGCACAAAATAAGAGAGTACATGTGTTACCACTTATATACTCCCTATTTTATCACTGCTTATTTATAAGGCTTAAGCATTACCTAATTTCATTACAGTTCATTTATGAGGCTTGAACTTTACCTAATTTCAAATCGTTCTTTATGAACTCCTATCAGCAATCTTTCAATTGCTTCTTTAGTATATTCATTATATATCATTTTTATTCATTTTGTCAATGCTTCGTTTTAAAATATTGTAATATTTTTCCATTTTATCAAATATATTTAATAGTTACCTATTTATGAGGCTTGAACTTTACCTAATTTATAAAATAAATGCCTCTTGTTCTAATTTGCTATTGTTCTCTAGCATTGCGTCAATCACTTCATAGAAGTTTTCATAATCTGATAATTCTCTTAATTGTTGCAGTCTTTTTCTATAGTCTTGATTCATTTCTTTCCAATATTCTCTTTTACTAAAAAAAGCTTCTGTATCCATTTTATATTCTTGTAGTTCTGGTATAATTTTTTTAAGTCTCGTAAATATTCTAAATCCACCAATATCTATGTCACTCCAATGATAAAATTCTTGGTTTTCGCAGGCTTCATATATTTTTTTAAAGAATTTACCTTTTATTGGACTATACATCCCACCATGATATATTACAAATTCGTCACTTTCTTGCTTGTTTTGAATATGATCTATATAGTTAGCTTTATTTTCTATGAATAATATTTTTCTTACATTCTTAATTGTCAAATTTGTCATTTTTTCTACATTATAACTATTCAAATAGCTTCCCATCGTCTCTTTTTTGTACTCTATTTTTTCATCGTCTATGTAATATTCCATGTCTCCACAAAATTCAAAGATTTCGGGATATTTTGATATTCCTACTTCTAATAAGATATCATCATTACTATATTCTTCTGCATTTTCAAGCAAATATGTTTTAATAATTCTTATTAGAACGTGTTCTATATTTCTCTCAAAATATTTAGAATCTCCAAAGCATTTTATACTTAATACACGTTTTAAATTTTCTTCTTTGTTATCAATCTGTTTTAACACCAGCAAAATATCTTGTGCAAATTGAACAGGAAACAAATTATTTGTTTTATGCTTTTCTTTCAAATAATTTATCATGTCTTGTTTGTACTCATTTATCCACTCTTGATTAAATTCCGCTTCTTCTAGCATTTTCAATAATAGCTCAATATTTTCTTTTACATTTGTTCTATTAGCCTTTTCATATGCCAATTCTACATTTTCTTTATTTAACCAAATTTCTTCTATTATGTTTCCGCTTCTCGTATTTTTGCCAAGAAAAATCTATTATACCTGCTTTCTTTAGCTCATATATCACATCATGAATTATCTGTTTTCTATCATAATTTTCAATATTATAACCAGTTAGATTTTTCATCTTCAATATAATTCTTCTATTAGAAGCTTCATATAAAGCCTTGCTAGCCTCGTATTTATCTAACAATGTATTTAAAATAATCTTCTCAAAATCCATTCTATATTCCTTCTCTTCAAATTGCATTGGAAAATAATTAAATTTTGGCAAGGAAAATAAAATTTAAAAGGCAAGGGCGCATACGTGGTGTATGTAACCGCGTTTTAAATGAAATTTGACGTAGCCAAAATTGTAATTATTTTTCAATGGTTATTCTTCCTTATTACTATACTTCTTCACAACAATCTCATGTTCTTCTGGATTTAATACTAGCAATGTTGAATCAACAAGTGCTTGAATATCTTGCAATTTTTCTGGTGGTGCAGCAAATATTGCTTGAAATTGTATCTTCTTTAAGAGCTTAATACTTTCTTCTATTCTCTCGCTATCCATTTTACTGAATGCCTCATCAAATACAATTAATCTTATGGTATTATCATTACTCTTAGTTCTATATAATTGTGCAAATGATGCCAATATTGATATATAGAATGGTGTCTGCGTTTCTCCACCAGACTTTTTCAATAATGTCTTAGATAAACGTTGCTCATTTCCAAGTTTATCTTTTACTATTAAATCAAAGTTCAAATATGTTCTATAGTCGGTATATTCTTTAATGTTTTTCTCATACTCCTCACTCGAAATCGAATTATTATTTACATCTGTTGTAGTTATTTTTTCAAATAATTCTTTTATCTCTTGAGAATATTTCTGGTTAAACTGTTCCTGTCCTATAGCCCAGTCTCCTAGTAATAAATCGTCTTGAAGCATATCATAAAATCTTTTATACTCTTGCTTTGGAGATACTTTGAAGCTGTACGAATCTGTTCCAAATCTGTGTTCTCCCAGTGCACTGTTTAATTCTTTTATTTGTTTCTTTACCTCATCAATGTTAGATTTTAGCTTGTCTAAAAATTCTATTCTAAATTGCTCATATGCTTTCTGTCTTGAATCTTTTATTTTTTCTGTATATTCTGGTAATACCACTTCTTCTAATTTTTTTAAGTGCTTAGAAAATTCTTCGTTGCTTGCATCTTGAATGTTATATGCATATTGGTATTTCGTATTAAAATCACTTCTCTTATCTATAAGTTTTGCATGCAATTGTTCTTTTCTTTTTATTATTCCTTTTATGATATTAGAATATGACTCTGCTATTCTCTCTGCAGTTTTCTTTAATGATTGTATATCATACTTCTGTTCACCAAAATTTTGTTGCCATTCAACATCATAAAAGTCATTAATTTTGTTAGTCTTTTCTTCTATTGATAAGCTTATTCTAGGAAGCCTTTCTTCCTCTATATTCTTTATTGCTTCACTTAGTATTCCTAATTTTAAACTATTATCCTTTATTTGCTGTTCTATTTTTGTTTTTTCTACTTCTTTTTCTTTTATCTTTTCAGAAATTGTATTTAACCAGAATAAATCCATACTGTCTAATTCTTGTTGTAATTTCTGTTTTTCTTCATCATATTCAGATTTTTTCTTTGCTTCGATAATGTCTTCTTCTAAGTCTGGTAAAAATTCTTCTCCAAAGTTCGCCATTTTTCTAATACTATCCACTGTATTTATAACAGTTTCAAAATTATTTATATCATCTTCCAATTTAGCAAGCTCATTTTCTTTTATTTGTTTTTGTTGTTCTAATGCTTTCTTACCTATAACCGGATATTTATAGATTTTATGATCTATTTTTCTAAGCACATATCCTTGGTACAACATGCAATCTGATGTTATAGCTTGTTTATGGCTTCTTAACTCTTCTATTGTCTCACATTTAATTACTCTTCCTAATAAGTAATCAACATATGTTCTTGCCAATTCATTTTCAGTAATTACTTCTGTTGCAAGACTATTTTCAAGTGCATTTGATGCATTGTCTTTTCTAATTTTTTCAATATCAACTATACCAAATGAATGTATTTTTTCGTTTTCTCGTGCAAGTTCTCTATATATTTTTGAAGCTTCTTCAAAATATTGTGAGTCAATTATTAAATATTTTTTCTGAGTATTTAAGTAACCTTCGATTGCATTCTGCCATCTTGCATCTTTTATTTCTAATAAATCTGCTAAAATTGATACCTCTATGTCTTTACCAAACTTTTCTTTTAGTCTTGCCTCCAACATAGCTTTAAAATTTATAAATTGTGAATCATATGGATTAATTCCATTCTTTAATTTTTCTATATCTTGAATTAGAACTTCTCTAGTCTGTTTCTTATTGTCTATTTCATACTTTTTATCAAAATAAGTACTCGTTCCCCAATTTATTAAATCTGATATATTGTTTCTCGTTTCTGTTATTGCATTTATGTCTAATTCATTAAAAATATTTTCATTTATACTATCTATGTACTTTATTAAATCTCTAGTATTATTTATATTTTGATAATTTACTTTGTCTTTTGCACTTTCTAGTTTAGAAATGCTTGCATTCCATCTTAATGTATAATTTCTTAGAGTTGCAATGTTTTTGCTTGCCTTTTCACTAATGTTATTAAGCTTACTATCTATTTCTTGTATTTTGGCAGTAATCTTATCACTCTTTATTTTAATATCAGAATTTGCTCTTGTTACTGTTAAATCTGATATTTCTTTTTCAATCTCGCCCTTTGTTTTTTCAAGTTGTGTCGTTGTTTCCTCTAAGCTTACCTTGCCATCTTTATCATCTTGGACTTGCTTTTGTAGATTTTCATATTCATCAATTAATTGCTGTTTTTCGGCTCTCCATATTAAATATTGTGCTTCTCTTTGTTTCATACATTCGTCAAGATAACCATTATATGTATTTTCAATTTCTTGAAGTTGATTTTTCTGAGTATTCATTACATCTACTTGTTTTAATAAACTATTATATTGTCTTATGTTTTCCTGCATAGAAGTTATATCAATTTGATTCTTTACATCACACACATATTCTACTATAAATTTTTCAATATCGTTTATTGGTGTAAAAGTTACAGCCTTCTTAAACAGATTAAAAAATTTCTGATTTAATCCTCCGAGCTTTCCTCTTACTGCCACTTGGTATTGGGTATTACTTGTACATATTTCTAAATTTTTATTACCATATTTTCTAGTCAAGAAACTCTTCAATTCTACAAATGAAAACGGAATATTATTCTCCCCTATAAATTCATTTTCTGGAATACTTCCATTAAACATAAAAAATTTATGTTCAAATCCACTCTCATTGTAAACATCAAATACAACTCCTATGCAGAAATTCTTTCTTGTAACCGTATCATAAAATTCACAAACAATATAACTGGAAAATTTTCCACTTCTTAAATACTTGTAACCCGTATCTCCATCATCACCAATTTCGCCTCTTAAATAACCTTCAAGGGTTCTTTCGGTTCTATCATTTGCAGCCTTATTAAAGAAATTTCCTCTAGTATCTCCCAATAGTAAAAGTTGCAAGGCATCTATAATCGTAGATTTTCCCGAGCCGTTTTTACCAGTCAAGAAATTAATATTTGAAAATTCAATCATTTGCTTACTTATGTAATGCCAATTTATCAATAACATTCTTTCTAGTTTCTTCATTATTCCTCAGAGTCCTCCTCTTCTTCATTTTCGTCATCTTCTACATTTTCTTCTAAAATTGATATTGTTTGGCTCAAAGCTGTAATTTTTTCGTTTGTTACAGCAAATAATATTGATGGAAAGATTATTATTTTTGTCTCTGGATCTTCAAATTTTCCATCAACTTTTTGAATAATATTAAATTTTGCTAGATTAGATAGTGCCGTCTTTATATCCATATCCGAAGGCTTTTTATTAAATGCACCCACATCTATCAAAGTTTTTATAATGTCAGATACACTAACAATGGTATCAGTATTTAACTTTACACTTTCTCTATCCTCATCAAATTTCAGTCTTAATCCATATAAGAATATTGTTGTATTTTTATCTAATCTCTTTTTATTATATTCATACTCGTTTTCTATATAAATAACTTCGTAATTGCTGTCTTTCAATAGCCTATAACCAGCTATTTCAAGGTATTCTCTAAATAAATCTATGTTTCTATCAATAAACCTATAATCACTATTAGACCTAAAAGTGCCTTGATTTTTATCATAAAATCTATTTACCATAAAAGTTCTGTTAAGTAATAAACTCGTAATTCTTTTAAAATTTTCTTTTTCTGCTCCAGTTAAATTATTATATTTTTCTTCGAACATTTAACTTCTCCTTATAAACTTAATATTTGGAATTAAGTATCCATTATTATTTATTGTCTCATCACTATCTTCTATGTAATAAAAACTCTTGCTTGATTTATCTGCCTTTATTGTTGATAGTATTAATAAAATTAAGTCCTCTGTTGTATTTAACTCAATTTCACTCGAACTAATAAATGGTTTATTTTTAAAGTTTTTCTCCATAAACTCATTTATTGTTTTATTACTATACATATTTTCCAAGCTCTTAGCAAAATCATAAAGTGCTCTTGAATCTATCGGTTTAGATTGTTTTACCGGCATCGATTTTCCTTGTTTTTTAGTATTTTTCGTTCTTATATAAACAGAATCGTTAGACAAATATTCTTGTCTTGATAACTGTAGTTGGTCTATCATTTTGTCAATTACTTGTTCGTTTTTCGAATTTTTCAATATATGTACTAACTTACCTTTCAATTCCTTATCATTAGTCAGTAAATATTGTATTCTCTTAACAGATGCTCTTACATAGTCATTATTTTTTGTTTCAATCTCATTCATCGTTGTTCCAATATTCTCATATATTTCAGAAATAGTTCTAATTTTATTTAATATGTCATTTTCAGCATCTTCTTTAGTCTTGTATCTCTTACTACTGTAGGCCACATTTATAGCATTCTGTAACCTTTCTTCATCTGCTAAAATTTCTGTTAATAACTCTATAATTGGGAGCCTATACCTCGGAACAGAATCTCTAGTAAATCTAGGAAAAATCATCTCATCACTATATTCTTTATACTCGAAAAAATGTTGGCTTATTATATTATTAACATCATCTTGATTACACATTTTTCTGTGAAATCTTCCAAGACTGTTATATACAGATTTTAGTTCATCTATTAATTGAATTGTATTATTATAAGCAGTTATAACCGCATTATATGTTTCATTTTTCTCTGTACTTGCAAACTTTAAAGCCGTGTATGTAGCAAATACATATGAGTTATATTCGACCTGCTTTTCTTCTGTAAATGAATACAACAAATTAATAAACTTTATTGAATAATCTGGTAAAATTATAAATTCCTCGAATGAGTCTCTCTGCATTTCCCTTTCAATCCAACCAGCCCATTCTAATTTTCTCAATAAAAAATATGCTTTACCTGTAATATTGTTGTCTTTTAAATCACTCACATTTTCATCTTCAGAAAAATCTTCTTGATTAATCTCATCTTCTAAACTATTTATCAGCCTTGAGATTATATTTTCTTTTGATATACTCATTTCCTGCTTAAAAGCATCCCTTAATACAAATAAAGCATCTATATATAAATTTTTATTTTTTGATACTAGTATTGAAAAAAAGTTTTCCGGTATTTTATCGAATAAATTCATATTTCCTCCATTTTCTTCTACTGTTATATTTTACCATAGAATTTGAGGAATGTCTATTGCTTTATGTAAAGTTTCACATTAATATTCATAATTTTCTGATTCCATCCAATTTCAATTCTGCTACATGCATTAAAATATCCACCAGCAAAACCTTATTAAGATTCTACTGGTGGATAACAATTACTTTAAATTTTTACTGTTTAGCAAGTGCCAATCGTACAGTTTCGGCTAGTTTTTGATCAGCTTCTTTCACTGCCTTCAACAACAAGAATTCCAATGTTTCTCTGGAAGTATTTTCATGTTCGGCAATAAGCAACCTTAGGTTTCTATTATTATTTCTCGCTAACTTAGCAAGCGCTTCTTCCGGAGTATTTTTGTTTCTTACAACAGCTACAAGAATTCCAATATTTCTTCTTTCTGCAAGTATTGTAAGTGCTTCTCTCGGTACATTGGGGTTACAAGCCACATTATAGGCAACATTAGTATCACGATCTCTTGCTGACTTCATTAAAATCGTTTTGGGAGTACTTATATTACCAGCAATGGTTTCACGCACTCGTTTACCAGTGCCTGCAGCCATTCTATGTATTACCCTCGTTGGAATATTTGGATTGCCCAAAGCAGCCAATTTAACATCAATTACAGCATCATGTTCAGCCATCTCTTCAAGCGTTAGACTTCCTGTTTTAGGATTTTCAGCTACATTCTCCCTTACAATATCATCTTTGTCCATAGACAACTTTGCTAAAAGCTTATCATCTGCATTTTCATTGCAAGCCACCGCTCGACGTACATTGCAGGACAAATCATCAGCCAATTTTTCAAGAGTTTTAAGTGACGTATTAGAATTTTCTGCAACTTCCCACCGTACTTGATCAGATTCATCATTTGCTAACTTATCAAGTGTCTCTTCTGACACATGTTCGTTGTTAGCTACTGTACATCTGACATAACTCTTTTCGTCCGCCGAAAGTACATCAAGCACTTCTGAATTTTCAGTTTCACTGGCTATTGCATGCCGAGTTTCTGTAGATAAACAATCTAGTTCTAAAGTAACCTTCATTTCATTACCTCCTTAGTAGTCACTATTATGAGATATTGCTTACTGGTACATATTATTGCTCCCTGTACCTAGGATAAATTACGCGTACATTATATCACGTTACTCAATTATGTCAAGCTCTTTGCGCTATCTCAGCCATCTTTATAGCATCTTCTTTTGTTTCTGCCGTACAAATAAAACATGCATTATGGCAAAATTTTGCTGTTTTTATCTTTGAAACTTCTTGTAGCTTTTCATCTCTTAGTCCTGCCCATTCTTTAGGTAAACTTTTTCTATTTTCGAAACTTCCAAGTTCTTTTGGCACTGTATGTACACAAAATCCTCCTCTATTAGAAGGAAATACTACAAAATTTATTTTCTCAGCCTTTGGATTTGTTGATGTTAAAACCGCTTCTTCCCATGGCATAAATTGTTCAAGTATCATTATTCCTTCTTTTGAATTTTCTATAGCATTTTCAACTAATTCTTTTGCTTCATTTTTAGCAATTTCTCGTGCAATAAAACGTTCAAAATATTTTTTTGCAGTTTCATAAGCTTGCATGAAACATTCATCGGTATCTACTATTTCGTTCCAGCATGGATTAAAAGCAGAAATTACACTCGCCAATTCTACAAATTTATAGTCTGTATCAATTTGAGTAGCCTGTCCATTATCATTAGCATCTATATATTGTATTAAATCTTTATCAATTTGTAAAAATAATTCTTCTATATGTTCTTTTTTCACATTACATTTTTCTAAATATTTTTTTCCATAACTTTTCCATATTAATCCACAGGATGCATATTTTACTCCATTATCTCTTTGTCCATTTCCACCTGCTTGATGATGGTCAAACTCACCGCCACCAATATCATATACTAATTTTTTAGCAATACTTTCTCTCATTGAGTCTGTTACTTCATTTACTCTAATTAACTTTATGTTAGTTAATATTTTAGATAATATAACCGTTGCAAAAATTTCATCAGGATGGAACTTACCCCCATGAGTTACACAATTTGCTTCTTTTAATTCTTTTACTATCTCTATCATGCACTTTCCCTTTCATATTATTTTTTCTATAAACGTTATCAAACCAAATTTCATTTTAATAAACAAGGTCAAACTCGCCTTTTGAGAAGTCCTAAGGGGTTCCTACCAAGAGCGATGTGCCGAGGTTTAAAAAAAATGAATTTGGTTTGTATAAATGCTTACATTACATATAACAATATTGATAAAAATTGCAATACACTCGCTAATACTATAAATAAATGAAATATTGAATGTATATATTTGTGTTTTTTTCCTACTCCATATAGAACTGCACCTATTGTATAAGCTATTCCGCCCGACACTAATAGAACCGTCCCCGGAATGCCAACTAATTGTAGCAATAATGGAAGTTTTATTATTATGCACCAGCCCATTGCTAAATAGCAAATCATCGAAAATATTTTATATTTTTTTAAGTCTATAGCGTTTAATACAATTCCAAGAATCGCAACTCCCCATATTATTCCAAACAATGACCAACCTAAGGCTGTATTATATTCTCTAAATGTACACAATGCAAATGGTGTGTATGACCCTGCAATTAGTAAAAATATTGTACAATGGTCTAGTACTTGAAATACTTTTTTTGCATTGTTTCTATGTAATCCATGATATATGCTAGACATCGTATATAAAATTATCATCGAAGCTCCATAGATAGCGCCAGATACGACACCATACACATTATGATGAATTGCTGCAAACACCACGCATAGAACCGTTGCAATAATTCCAAATGCACCGCCAACAATATGCGAGGTCATATTAAATATTTCCTCACCTTTAGTATATGTTGGCAAAATTCTTTCCGAAAGTTTTGTTCTTTTCATATAATATTTCAATTAAATAGACTACTATTTAATTGCACCCTCCTCAGCTAAAATTTTACTCATTTCTTCGTGTCTTTTTATCTTGGCTGTTGATGTTTTTATCATTGGCTCATCTGTTATTATTAATTTTTTCATATGCTTGTAGTTTGTAAGTCCGCTATTTATTTCTTTAATATCTTCCCATATTTTTTCTTTTAATTGTTCTTGAGTAAATCCTGCAAAATTATCTTTTACATAGTCTTTGTTATATACAATCTTTACAGAAATCACCAAATCATCATCTTTTGGATAGCCAAAAACCATACATTCATCCACATATGGAAGTTTTCCTACTAGTGTTTCTAGTTCCTCTGGATATATGTTCTTTCCATTTTTCAATACTATAACATTCTTTTTTCTACCTGTTATAAAGAAATATCCATCTTTATCTTGTTTTGCAAGGTCCCCTGTATGGAACCATCCGTCCTTTAAAGCCTCGTTTGTTGCTTCCTCGTTTTCGTAATATCCAAGCATAACATTTGGACCTTTTGCAATAAGTTCACCTATTCCTTGCTCATTTGGATTATCAACTTTTAAAGTAACCCCTGGCATAGGAAAACCAATTGAACCATACCTTATGCAATTTTCGTTTTCAGCAGCTAAAACTGGTGAAGTCTCTGTTAATCCGTATCCTTGAATTGTTAATATACCAAAGTCATTAAAAGCCTTTGCAACCTTTGGATCTAATCCAGAAGCTCCACTTATAATTGCTCTTAATGCTCCTCCCAAATTATCTATTACACTCTTGAACACTTTTCTTCTAATATCTATACCGAACTTCAACAAAAAATTACTAATCGGAGTCACAAATTTTATTAATTTATCTTTTCCTTGTTTTTTTATCTCTTTGTCAATTTTCTTGTACATTGACTCAATTAAAAGTGGAACGCAAACAAAAATGCTTACTTTATATTCTTTCATATTAGCTTGAATGTGTCTAATTCCATCACAAAATACATTTGTACAACCATGATTTAAAAAAATTAAAATTCCTGTACTTCCAAATGTATGGTGGAATGGCAAAAACGCCATATTAACATCAGTGCTCAAAAAATGTTCAACTCTATTCATGGCAGAAATATTTGATGCTATATTTCTGTGAGATAGCATTACAGCTTTCGACTTAGAAGTTGTTCCTGATGTAAATAAAATAATACTCATCTTGTTATCATCAATTTTGGCATCTATAAATTCTCTATTGCCATTCTCAACTAGTTTCTTTCCTTCTTCTATTAAATCTCCTAAATACAAGAAACCAGCTTTTTTTTCTTCATCACTAATCTGATCCATACAAATAAATTTTGTAACATCTGTTGCTCCAGAAGCCTTGAACTTTTTCATTGTATCCATATAATCATTTGCAAAAATTACAGCCTCGGCATAACTTCTCTGCAAAGATGACTCTGTTTCTTCCTCTGGCAATCCTTTATCTAATGGAACTGCAATTCCTGTACCATTTAAAATTGAAACATATGATAGAATCCACTCATATCTATTTTTGCTAATTATAGCAACTCTTTTGTCTTTTAGTCCTAAATTAATTAAAGCTGTTCCAAGAGCATTTATATCATTTTGAAAATTCTTGTACTTTATTTCTTTATAAGTAACCTGCTTGCCATTTGTTTCTTTTAATTTGAATGCAACATTATCAGGGTAATTTGTAAAAGCATTATCAAGAACCTCTCTAATGTTGTTATATTCCTTCGATTCATAAATCTCATATTTTTTTCTATTCATTTTATTTTACTCGTATAATTGTACGAATGTCTCCTTTCTAGGGATTTTCTCCTTTGTTTTTTTGCTAACTCCCACTCCCTATTTTCATTGATAGAATACCATAAAAAACAAAATTATACAAGAGCTATGACCAAGTATTCAAGTGATAAAATTCTACAAAATCAATTTCTGATTTTTATTTGCAAATCATTGCTCTCATATACCCTTGTATTATTTTTCTCGACTTATATTATTATAAAAAACTTCCCATGACTTTTCTGTTCAATCATGAGAAGTTTTATTTCTATTTTGCATAATTGTTACTAATTTCTCTAAATTTTTTCAAAACATTGTAGACAGTCTAACATGCACACTATCACTAAAATATACGCTATCAACTCTTCCACTATAAAATAAACATGCCCAAGAATAATCATCATTAATATATGATCCCCAGTAACGATTTTGCAAGCCATAACTTTGATAATTAGATGAAGTTATCCCTAACAATCCTGCAAAAGCAGCCCATTCATTTCTTGAAGGAACTGACCAACCATTCCCATTAAATTTTTGTGCTTCTGTCCACGCCCAACCACTACTACTTGCATCTGATAAAGCCATTACATAAAATCTTGCATTTCCAGAACTTTTAGCGGACAGTACATTTTTTGTTCCGAAAGCACCTTTATAATTTGTTTGACTTATATAATATTCCTTAAGTCCCGTTTTAGTTGAAATACTATAATTTCCATCTCTGTTTCCCCAAGAACCACTTGCGCCTTTTTTTCTATCCCCAAATATTATGCCATCTACGCTACCATTATCGTCAATATCAGCATAATATCCTATTCCTGAATCAAGTGTAAATGTTTGAAGTTTAACTGTTGCAGTATACGTTACTGTTTTTTCATTGTAATTCGATGTTGCAGCGCTCTTTACTGTTATAGTAGTTGTTCCTTCTGTTTTTTTAGGAGTTATTATTACTGTTGTTCCATTTAAACTTACTGTCGCCACATTAGTATTAGATGATGACACGCTTAGAGTTCCAGTATTTCCACTTATAGAAAACGTTCCAGTGTTCGGATATGTTATTGTTCCGCTATATGATGATAATGATATGCTTCCTGTTGCTTTATTTACTCTTGTTGTTTGTGTTGTTGTCTGTGTTTTGTATCCTGCCTTGCTTGCTCTTACTGTTACAGTGAATGATGAAGTGTTTGTTATTGTTGGCATTGTTGTGCTATATGTGCCTCCATTTATTGAATATTCTAATTTTGCATCACTTGGATTTGCACTTACATTTGTTAATGCATTATGTGCTTTTCCATCATATGTTCCATTATATGGTGTTGCACTTAAGCTTATTGTTCCATTATTTACTGTTGCAGTATATGTTGCTGATTTTGCTGTATAATTGCTTGCTTCTGCACTTGTTACTGTTATTGTTGCCTTTCCCACGGTTGTTCCCGATTTTACTGTTACAGTATTTCCACTTACACTTGCTGTTGCTATATTGTTATTATTTGAAGAAACGCTTAACATTCCTGTATTTCCACTTACCGTAAATGTTGTGTTACTTGGATATGTTATTGTTTCACTCGTCGCTGACAATGTTAATTTCCCTTCTGCCTTATTTACTTTTACTGTTTCTGTTTTCGTTTGTGTCTTGTACCCTGCCTTGCTTGCTTTTATTGTTACTGTAAATAATGAAGTATTCATTATTGTTGGTATTGTCGATGAATAACTTCCTCCATCAATTGAATATTCTATTGTTGCATCACTTGGATCAGTTGTTACGCTCGTAAATGCATTGTGTGCTTTTCCATCGTACGTACCTGTGTAAGGTGTTGCATTTATTTTTATTGTTCCATTTTGTACTGTTGCTTCATGAGTTGCTGTCTTTTTTTTATAATTGTTTGCTTCTGCACTCGTTACCGTTATTGTTGCTTTTCCGGCTGTCGTTCCCGGCTTTACTGTTACTGTATTTCCATTTATACTTACTATTGCTATATTATCGTTATTAGAACTAACACTTAATGCTCCTGTATTTCCGCTTACTGTAAACGTTCCACTTGTTGGATATGTATATGTTCCATCTGTTGATGATAATGTTAATTTTCCTTCTGCCTTATTTATTCTTATTGTTTCTGTTGTTATTTGTGTCTTATAGCCTTCTTTACTTGCCTTTACTGTTACTGTAAATTCTGATGTATTTGTTATTGTTGGCATTTTTTCATTATATTCGTTTCCATCTAATGAGTATTCTAATTTTGCATCGCTTGGGTTTATACTTATACTCGTAAATGCATTATGTGCTTGTCCATCATATACTCCCTCATATGGAATTGCTTCTAATTCTATTGTTCCATTTTCTACTGTTGCTAAATGTATTGCTTTATTTTCTGCGTATTCTCCACTTGCTGCACTTCTTACTATTATATTTGCTTTTCCTGCTGTTGTTCCCGGTTGTACTGTTATTGTGTTTCCTTTAATACTTGCTGTTGCTATGTTTGGAGTATCTGAACTTACGGTTAATTCTCCTCCTGATGTATTATTTGTTACTTCAAATGTTCCACTATTTGGATACGTATATGTTTCATTTCTCGGAGATATTGTTAAATCACTCGCTTTTGCTATTCCTTCATATATTATTTCTACATCTCCATTTTCTTTGTCTTTTACTAAAAATTTATGTTCATCATTTATTATTATTTCGGCATTTTTTTCATCTATTTTTTCTTTAGAACTTAAATCATAATTCTTCTTCCCTGTACTTATCTGCTCCAAATAATTATCCAAATCAACTGTCTTACTCTCAACTTGTATATCCACCTTTTCAAGCTCTAGCGCTTCTTTTATTCCCGCTACCGTTTGTATCTTTTGTGTACTCCTTGCCTTATCAAACAAATTGTCATTTCCAACAACTAAATCAATGGTTACTCCTGCGAGTATCAATAAAACTACTATTGTTATAATTAATGCAATAATTGTAATTCCTTTATTTTCCTTTGTACTTTTCATATTTTTTCCTTTCGTGTTATCATTAATCTACTTACTTAATGATAGTTTCACAATAGTGTTTTTATGTATATTTACCTGAAATATTAATGTAACTTAAAATTATTTATGTACAAATAAGATCTAAAAAAAATTTAACAAAACTATTGCTTTTATTTAATCTTTTGATATAATAAAAGCATGAAATAGTATCATTAAGTAAGTAGATTAATGATACTATTTTCTATCTGTTAATCAGTCATCTATTTCTTATGACATACATTTTTTCTTCTTTTTCAAAGTATATTGAATATTTTTAATGAATATGTAAAACTCCAAAAAACGTTTGCCGCATGTATTACACGTAGTATGATATAAATTTGTAATTATTTCTTAATTTCTTCATATAAATATAATGGTGATTTGTATGGATTGTCGTGAATTTTCTTCTTTTTTATCTACCCTTTCTGGCTGTGAACTTGTAGCTCTTGCTGGGCTTCTTTCTGTTGCAATTTCTAACAATCTTAGTAATGATGAAATAGATACTTTAGGGAACTTTTTTTCAGCTTTAGGTTCTAATCTTTCAACAATAGCAACAACTAACGGGTTTGGAAAAAATGGCAATATAAATAATAACCGGGCAAAGCTTTTTCACTTGTTAATTAGCTGTATCGTTTTTGAACACCTATGTACATTTTTTTCTCCGTCCCTAAATTGTATATTTTCTAATGAATATGAAATAATATAACCCAAAAGTATTGACTGTACGTATTATGCGTAGTAAAATATATTGTAAATATATAGGAGGAAATATATCCATGAAGGTTATTTATCCAGTATTATTCTATGAAGAAAAGGAAGGTGGATATTCCGTATTTGTTCCAGATTTGAAAAATAATTCTACTTGTGGTAGCACATTAGAAGAAGCAATGACAATGGCAGAAGATTTGATTGCTGGTATTGTATTAGATGAAATGGAAGAAAATAATCAAATTCCTAAATCAAGTAAAATTGAAGACGTATCATTTGAAAAATTAGAAAAATATTTAGATATAGAAAACTGGGATTATGTTTCTAAGTTTAAGACATATATCTCAGTAGATATAAGTTCATTTGCCGAAAAATGGGGAAAAGAATTAGTTAAAAAAACCGTTAACATTCCTAAGTGGGTAAATACAAAAGCTGAAAATTTAAAAATAAATTTTTCAAAAACATTAGAAGAAGCATTATTGCAGAAAATATATAAAGAATAATACGTACTTTCAAATCGTTACAATTTTTGTGAATATTTAAATGAATTTTCTTAGAGACAGAATTACTTCTGCCTCTTTATTTTATACATTAAAAATTCGCCCCAAAAGGGACGTCCCCTCTGGGCGAAATTTCTACAATTTTTATAATATTATGCAGATTAAGCCTCCGCTTCCCTCGTTTATTATTCTTTCTAATGTTTCTTGTAATTTTTCTTGTGCATCTTCTGGCATTTTCATTAGTTTTGTTTGCAAGCCTTCGTTTACAAGCTCATGCAGGCTCTTGCCAAATATATTTGATTCCCATATTTTCTTTGGATCGTTTTCGAATTCTGAAAGTAACGATTCTACCAATTCTTGTGATTGTTTTTCGCTTCCTACTATTGGAGATACTTCTGTTTCTATGTCTGCTCTTATCATGTGTATTGATGGTGCTTTTGCTCTTAGTTTTACTCCATAACGTGTGCCCTGTTTTACCATTTCAGGCTCTTCTAGTATTAATTCGTCTATTGATGGGCTTACTATTCCATAACCTTTTGTGTTTACTTCTTGCAATGCTGTGGATACTTTGTCATACTCCTTCTTTACATTTGCAAATGATATCATGCTAGAGAATAGTTCACCTTCGTTTGTTATTGGAACTCCAGAAATTTCGGTTAATACCTTATAGAATAAGTCATCTAATAAGTTGATGGTTATGTTTATGCTTCCTGTTCCTAGTTGTATTTCGTTTATTATACTTGTTGATATTACTTCAGTATTCTGCAATTTGGTTATTCGGTTGTCTATCTGTTTTAGAATCCTTATGTCTTTAAACGCATCTTTTATTTCGTCATATAATTCTTCTTTTAGCCAATGTGTTTCTGGTAGTCCATCAACCCATCTTGGGAAACTGATGTTTACTCGCTCTATTGGAAATTCATATAATACTTTGCCAAATATTTCATCAATTTTATCTGCAGTTAAATTTTCACAATCTGTTGGAATTACCTGTGTATCGTATTTTTCTTGAAGTTTTTGAGCTAATGTTTGTGTATATTCAGAATCTGGTTCTACCGAATTTAATACTATTACGAAAGGTTTATTTAATTCTTTTAATTCCCTTACAACACGTTCCTCTGGTTCTATGTAATCTTCTCTTTCTATTCCAGTCACACTTCCATCAGTTGTAACCAATATTCCAATTGTAGAATGTTCTTGAATTACCTTTTTAGTTCCAATCTCAGCTGCTTGTTCAAATGGAATTTCCTCTGTTGACCATGGTGTTTTTACCATTCTTGGCATATCATCTTCCAAATATCCAATAGCATTATTAACCAAATATCCAACACAATCAACCAGTCTTACGTTCAGCTTTATATTATCACCAACAGTAATTCCGTACCGCTTCATTTGGAATAAACTTTGGCTCTGTAGTCATAATTGTTCTGCCACCAGCACTTTGAGGCAACTCATCTTGTGCACGCTCTTTTTTATACTCATTGTCTATGTTTGGAATTACTAGCAAATCCATAAATCTTTTTATGAAAGTCGATTTACCAGTTCTTACAGGTCCAACAACACCAACATAAATATCGCCATCTGTCCTTTTTGCTATGTCTTGATATAACCTATTGTCTTTCATTAATTTTATACCTCCTTATACATCTAATGTATATTTCAAATGTGTTATGTGTTTGTACAATAACTTTATTTAATGTATATTAGTCTTTTAAAAAGTTATGCATAAAAAGAAAATTAATTTTTACATATTTTTATATTTTTAGTAAAAACTATATTAAATTATTTTTTGGAGGATTGTATTTTGAGTTCCGTATTTAGTTCAATAAAAAATTATTTTCATGATATTTTTTATGAAGATAACCCTAATGATTATAATTTCTCGCTTGGCGAACAGACTAATCCATTAGTAACTAATGCTTCTACAACTTTTAGCAAAAATTCTGAGGCATTAAATTTAGATAATGAGTCTCTAACAGACACTAGTAATGATAAAATTTTTCCATCTTTAGATGTTAACCTAGAATATATAAGAGTTCGTTTTAATGAGATGATTAATTCCGACATTATAATTAGAGAATTTACGCTTACTGCACGAAACAAACAATATAGCGCTTTTCTTGTTTATATTGACGGAATGACTGACCAAGATGTTATGAATAACTTTATTTTGAAGCCTTTAATGTTAAAAAACACCGCAAATTCTTTCGAAGGCAATCAGAATAGAGTATTATCCGAAGTAAAAACAAATAACATAACAGTACGAAAAGTAAAAAAATTTAATATTGTGGAGTACATTTCTAATTGTTTACTTCCTCAAAATAATGTTAAAGAATTTACTAAGTTTGATGATATAGTGAAAGCTATAAATGCTGGAGACTGTGCTCTTTTTATAGATACTCTTGATATTGCATTTGATGTAGAAGTTAAAGGATACGAAAGGCGTAGTCTTACAACACCGCACAATGAAATGGTAATTAGAGGAGCTCAGGTTGGCTTTACAGAAAATTTACGTACAAATACCTCTCTTTTAAGAAGATATGTAAATAACGAAAATCTTATAATAGAATCTGTAAATATTGGCAAGTTGAGCAAAACTCCTTGTTCTATATGTTATTTAAAAAATATTGCAAATACAGATTTAATCTCAGAGGTGCGTTATCGTTTAAATAATTTAGCAATAGATTACTTAACATCTTCTGGACAATTAGAGCAATTAATTCAAGATAATGATAATACCAGCCTTCCGCAAATAATTGCTACAGAACGACCAGATAGAACTTCAAATTTACTATTTGAGGGTAGAATTGCAATTATTGTAAACGGAAGCCCATATGTGCTTATTGTACCTGCCATATTTTCAGATTTTCTAGCTTCTTCCGAAGATTATAATTTAAAATATCAATATTCTAATTTTGTTAGGGCTCTTAGAATTATAGCACTTGCATTTGCCTTATTGCTACCTAGTATGTATATGGCTATTACAAGCTTTCATCAAGAATTGGTTCCAACAGAACTTCTTTACTCTATAATATCAGCTAGAGAAACTGTTCCATTTCCAATACTTTTTGAAATTCTAATAATGGAATTATCATTTGAACTAATTCGTGAAGCCAGTATACGTGTTCCATCTCCTGTCGGGCAAACTATTGGAATTGTTGGAGCTCTTATACTAGGTCAAGCAGCAGTAGATGCCGGAATTGTGAGTCCTATTTTAATTATAATTGTATCTTTTACAGCCATTTGCTCATTCTCAATTCCAGATTTCTCGTTAAGCTTTCATTTTAGAATAATGAGATTTATCTATATTTTACTAGGTGCTATGGCAGGGTTTCTTGGGCTTGCAGCAGGACTATGTGTTCATCTGCTAGTATTAAATAATATGCATTCTTTTGGAGTAAGCTATTTAGGTAAAAATATATTTAAAGCAGATGAATTTGGTAATGGAATAGTGCTATCTCCTGCCTATCGTAGAGAAAAACGTTCTAAGGAGTTAAAAACCAAAAGGCCAAAATCTCAAGATAAAATAAGCATGAGATGGAAATACCCACAACATTGATTCTTTATAATATATAATTAAAAGTTTCATATTCTAAACAAAAAGGAGGATAGCGATTTTTCGCATAATTTATGAAGTTTTCAAAAATTAATTTAATTGAATCTATCGCATTAATATTAATACTTACAATTAACAGAATATCTATGAATAATCTACAATCTATATTGTTGTTTTGCGGTTCATCATCAATCTTAAATGTTATATTTGTCAGTATAATCACTTTGTTTTTAATTGTTGTTATAATACGTTTATTTAAAAAATTTCCAAATTCAGATATAATTGATGTTTGTGAAGCTATTGGAGGAAAATTTCTTAAATGGCTAGTTGGTTCAATTTTTGCCCTATATATAATTGTTACATCCTCTTTATTGCTTAGGTATTTTATAGAAACAATTCACATTATTTATTACGGAGATGCTCCAATTATTTATTTGCTACTTTTCTTTTCAGTAGTGAGTGTTATTGCCAATATGCAAGGAATAAAAAGTATTGCTAGAACTAATGTTATTTTATGTGTAATTATGGTAATAAGCTTATTAACCGCTTTTGCAGCCGTAGTTCCCAATATGACAATTCAGCGTATTTTTCCAATTTTAGGTCATGGGGTTTCTAATACTTTTTTCACTGGTATTTCAAATATTTTTATATTTAATGGTTTTTCTATTTTATTTTTAGTACCACCACTACTCGAAAACAAAAAAGATTTTAAAAAATCGACCTTAATTGCAACATTAATCTCCATTTTTATTGTAATACTTGCAACTGCTAGTATGCTTTTAGCTTTTTCTTTTAGCACAGACATAGACCGTATTTCGCCACTTTATTCACTATTATCAAATAACGAATTTGGTAAATACTTTCAACACCCTGAATCTTTATTTATATTTACTTGGATTTTATCATTTATGAGTTACTTTAACATTGGATTAATGACTTCATCATTAGTCTGCCAAAAAGTTACTAATGTAAAAAACTCAACACCTTTTATAATTCCTATTTGTATAATTAGTTTGATAATTGCACTTATTCCAAACAGTATTATGCAAACACTTGCAATAAATGATTTTATATCTAAATATATTGGAACACCATTAACTTTTATAGTATTTCCAATTATTCTTATGATTGCTAATTTAAAATTAAAGAAAGGAACCAATACCAATGAGAATTTGGATTAATATAAAAAAAGTTTTAATTATTTTTCTATCATTATTTATTGTATTTTTCTCATTATCTGCACCATATAGCACACGTAATATAGATAAATTAGCCTACGTTCTTGCTTTAGGTCTTGATATAGGAAATTCTAATACATTAAAACTATCTGTTCAGCTTGCCAAACCATCTAATGGTTCAAATGGTTCATCTGGCACAGCATATGAAAAAATTGTAAATAGCGTAGAATGTGCGTCTATAGAAACTGGAATAAGTCTTTTAAACAGCTATATAAGTAGGCGTTTAGATTTATCTCATTGTAAAGCCATTGTAATATCAGAAAAACTCGCTCAGAAAGGAGTTTCTGAGTATATGTATACATTATTAAGTAGCCCACGAACCAGCCCTCATGCCAATATAATAATAAGTAAAATACCATCTGAAGATTTTTTAAATATAGCCTCACCAGAGCTCGAAGATTTACCATCAAGATTTTACGAAATTACTCTTGCTTCAAATGAATATACATCTTATACGCAAAACGTAACACTTATAAATTTCTTTTCTGACTGTGTAGATTCCTTTAAGAATCCAGTTGCTACTCTTGGCTCTTCATCAAGTTTACCTATATCTCCAGCAGATAACATTGAAAATATCGGGCTTGCAGTTTTTAAAAACGATATATTGGTTGGAGAATTAAATGCCGAAGAATCAATTTTGCATATGATGGTTTCTAATAAATTAAAATCTTGTACAATTAGCATACCTAATCCTATTGGAGATTCTGAAAGCATTAATTTAAGCATAAAACTTGCTCATAATACCAAAAACAGCGTTTCTTTGGTAAATGGCACTCCATTTATTTCATCTGCTGTAAAAATTAATGCGAAAATAGAATCTGCCACTCAAAAATCATCCTACGGGAATTCCAGCTACTATTCGAAGGAAAACATACAGCTTATAGAAGAATCTTGTAATCAATATTTAAAAAAAGCTTTAAATGATTATTTATATAAAACTGCTAAAGAATACAATTGCGATATAGATGGATTTGGAAAATATGCAGTAAAATATTTTACAACAATTCAAGACTGGCAAGCTTATAATTGGCTAGACAATTTTCAAAATAGTACATTCAATGTAAACGTAGAAACAACTATAAAATCTGGGAATACTTTTTTATAATCATAAAATGCATCTCTATTTAACTGTTAGAGATGCATTATTTTTTAGTCTTCAAATATTTTTTCAAATTCTTCTTCAGATATTACTTCTTTTTCTATTAACACTGCTGCTAGTTCATGTAGTTTATCTATATGTTCTATTAGTATTGCTTGAGCCTTTGCATATGCTTCATCTATTAGACGTTTTACTTCTTTTCCTATTTCGTTTTCTATTGATTCTCCAAATATTTGCATCTGGTATGGTTCTTTTTCTAGGTTTATACTAAGTGGCCCTATTTTATCACTCATTCCGTATATTGTTACCATTTTCTTTGCTATGTCTGTTGCTACTTCAAAGTCATTACTTGCACCTGTCGAGACATCATTTAGTATTAGTTTTTCAGATGCTCTTCCTCCAAGAAGTGCTATTAGTTTTTCTAGCATCTCTGTTTTAGATACATAATACTTATCTTCATTTGTCTTATACATTGTGTATCCACCCGCAACTCCTCTCGGAATTATTGATACTTCTTTTATATCCTTTTGAGTCTCTAAGAACCTACTTACTATTGCATGTCCTGCTTCGTGGTATGCAGTTAGCCTTTTATCTTTGTCAGACATTATTCTGCTATGTTTTTCAACGCCAACAGTAACCTTCTTTAAAGCATCATCTATATCTTTATTTGTTATTGCCTTTTCTTTATTTATTGTTGCAATTATTGCTGCTTCATTTAATATATTTTCTAGCTCAGCACCAGTAAATCCAGCTGTATCACCAGCTATATTTTTTAAGTCTACATCATCAGCTAACTTTTTATCTTTAGCATGGATTTTTAATATAGCCTCTCTTCCTTTCATATCTGGAAGACCTATAGTTATTTGTCTGTCAAATCTTCCTGGTCTTAATAGGGCTTGGTCAAGCATATCTGGTCTATTTGTTGCTGCTAATAATATTACAGTATGTTCAGAATCAAATCCGTCCATTTCAACCAACAATTGATTTAGTGTTTGATTATTATCATTATCAGCTGCCGTGCTTCCATCAGATCTCTTTGAGCCTATAGCATCAATCTCATCTATGAATATTATTGCTGGTGCCATTTTCTTAGCCTTTTCAAATAATTTTCTAACTCTTGATGCTCCAAGCCCTGCAAACATTTCTGTAAATTCAGAACCACTCATAGAAATAAATGGAACATCTGCTTCTCCCGCTATAGCCTTTGCTATAAGAGTTTTACCTGTTCCTGGTTGTCCACATAATAAAACTCCTTTTGGAATCTTTGCACCCATTTTATAGAATTCATCTGGATTCTTTAAGAAATTGACTATTTCTATCATTTCTTGCTTTTCTTCATCAAGTCCAGCGACATCGTCAAATGTGGTCTTTACATCATCTTCATCAGCTTCATATATTTTTCCTTTATCTCCAAGTCCTTGCATTTGTATTAATAATACGAATAATACTAACATTAATATTGTTGGCAATATCGAAAATGCTTTATCAGCAATTGATAAAAACACACTTGGTTTTTCTTGTATTAATGTTATTTCATTTCCATCTTGTACTTTCTCTTGGACTAATTCGATAAATGCTTGTGTACTTGGAACGATAGCTGTTTTAGGTTCTTCTTGTTCTTTTAAGTTTACTTTTATCGTCGTGCTTCCAACAGTCATTTTTATTTTTTCTACGTTGCCATCATTTATTTGCTTAATTAAATCTGTGTATGAAATTTGGTCTTCTGGAATAACGTCCTCATCTTTTTTCTCTTTTATCACTGTGTATACGACAGTTCCCAATATAACCAATGATAACGCTACTATTATTATCCATAGAAATACTTTCTTATTTCTATCTTTATCTTTTTTATTATTTCTGTTTTTTGTGTTTTCTTTGTTTTTATTGTCTTTCAATTTTATAACCTCCAAACCAATTCTTATACATTGCTTCCTTCTGGTTTATCTTCAATTTCTGGATTTTCTTGTTCTTCTTGCTTTTTCTCTTTTTCTTTTTGTCTTTCTCTTTCACGTTTGTTTTTAGCCTCAGCTTTTTCGTCTTCCTTTTCCTGCTCTTTTTGTTTTATTTTTTCTTTTACTTGTTCCTGAACACTTTTTATTTTTTCAACTTCTGCTTGTCTTTTCATATAATCAGTTTTAATCATTAAAATTGCTGTCACTATATAAATGTATGAAATTGCAGTATACATAAATTGGAAATATTTTACCGTCCAACCAGTAAATCCATTTATTATAATGTAAACCATATTTAATATTATTGATAAAGTAAGGGCATGTACACCCATGCTAAATGAAGCACTATATTTTATTTTCATTCTGAATATTCTAGCTATTAAGTAAGCTAAGAAGCCTAAAACTAATGCATCTACCAATATGCTTGCAAGATATACGACAAACATATATATAAACATGGTTACAAATACAGATGTATATATTTGTAATGAATTATTATTTACATAGTCAATTATTTTCTGCTTGTCTAATGATGTTATATTATATTTATTAAAGAAATCGGTATATGATGTTTCAGAGATAGCTGAAAGCATTTCATTTTTTAATAACATTTTATCTTTTAATAAAACTAACCCATTATTTTGATTTTTTATTTGGTTTTTATACTCTTCAATTTTTTCATCTGTTAAATCATCTGTATCAACTATTATAGTTCCTGCTATGTAGTTATCACTGGCAACTTCCAATTTTTCATTATTATTTACTGTTAATATTCCATCTGCATATGATAATTCCGTAATTTTTTCATCAAAATAATCTACAGCTTCTTTAACCGAATTGGAGAATCTATATACTGTCATGCACGTTATTACCAGCGTAAATATCACTACCAATTTTATTAAATATCCTGATGTTTTTCCTACTCCTTCAAGTCCAAAATCCTCATATTTATCAAAATCTTTAATGCTTTTTAATACATCTTTAAAAAACCCATTTCTTTTTATTTTCTTATTTTCAATGTTTTCTGTGTCTGACATTTCTAAATTCTCCTTTGCAATTTATCCTTAATTTTCCTTTTTTACTATTATTCCATCTTTAGTATCTTTTATGCTGTACCCTAGACTAATTATCCTATCTCTTATTTCATCAGATTTTACCCAGTTTTTTTCTGCTCTTGCTTGTTTTCTTTCTTCAACTAATGCTTTTATTTCTTCTGGTAATTCTTCGCTCTCTTCATGTTTGAATTCTAATAAATAATTTTCAGCATTTTTCATGTCCAGTCCAAGAACCTTATCAAATTTTAATAGCAAATCTGCAAATTTTATTGATTTTTTTGCATTTCTAGCAATTTCCCATACAACACTCATTGCACCTGGCATATTCATGTCATCATTAATATATGCTAAAAATCTTTCTTCATATTCTTTTATAATATCTTCATCAACATCATCAACACCATTTGCATTTTTTATATAACTATCATATAGTCTTTCAAGGGCCTTTTGGGCTCCATATGCACCTTCAAATGTAAAATTTAATTTATTTCTATAATGAGCCGTAAAGCAGAATAATTTGAAAGCAAGTGGTGAAATGCTTTTTTCTTCTAACTGGGAAATTGTATAAGTATTTCCTAAGCTCTTTGACATTTTTCCACCATCTACTTGCAAATACTCGCAATGCATCCATACATGTGCCGGTATTTTTCCTGTTGCACCTTTAGATTGGGCAATTTCATTCTCATGATGTGTTGGAATATGATCAACTCCTCCAGTATGAATATCAAATTCTTCTCCTAAAAATCTTCTTCCCATAGTAGAGCACTCTAAATGCCAACCTGGGTATGATAATCCCCATGGGCTTTCCCATTTCATTATATGGTTTTCTGGTGCTTTAATCCATAAAGCAAAATCATATGGATTCTTTTTTTCTGGGTCAACATCAACTCTTGCTCCAGCTATTTGATCATCTAGTTTTCTATTTGATAATACTGGATATTTATCTAATTTTGATATATCAAAGTATATTCCTTTGCTAGTTTCATACGCATATCCGTTTTTTATTATTTCTTTAACATATTCTATCATTTGAGAAATATTCTCTGTAGCTTTTGTGATAATCTCAGGCTTATCTATATTAAGTTTTTCCATATCTTTTAAAAATATTTCTGTATAAAAATTTGCAATCTCATATGGATCTTTTTTCTCTTTTCTAGCAGCCTTTTCCATTTTATCTTCGCCTTCATCAGCATCAGATTCCAAATGTCCAACATCTGTTATGTTCATTACATGTTTTAGTTCATAACCATTATATTTTAAAACTCTTCTTAATGTATCCATAAATATGTAAGTTCTAAAATTTCCAATATGTGCATAGCTGTAGACCGTAGGTCCACAACTATACATTCTTACTCTATTTTCATCTATTGAATGAAATTCTTCTTTTTTTCTTGTTAAAGTATTATAAAAAGTTAATTTCATATTTACTCCTTTTCCGTCTAATAATTACTCTTTAACTTCGTTATTAGCAGCTGGTGCGTCGGGATCAACCACTACATCATTTACAGCTTCATTATTTCCTTTTGGCGGAGTTGGTGTTTGTGTATCATCTTTCTTTTTCTTACTTACCGTAATTGTAATACTATCTCCTGCTGTTGCTGTCGTTCCTTCAGCCTTACTCTGTGCTAATACTGTTCCATCTGCTTTTTCAGATTCTTTAGTTTCAACAGTAACTGTTAATCCTAAATCTTTCAATGTTTTCAAAGCATTTTCCTTAGTTTTTCCAACCACACTGGGAATTTTTATTTGTTTCTTAGTATGTACATCACAAGTTTCTGTTGGAATATCATATTGTCCATTATCACTTGTTTTCCATAAGTTTGTATCTTCCTTTTCTGGCTTCTTCGCATATGTTTTTTCTTCTGTCTCAGGACAGAATTCTGTTGCAATTTTTCCTGTTTCTTTACAAATTGTTAATTTTTCATGTCCTTCACAATATCCAGGAATAGTTCCTTTTACAAAGTATTCTGTATATGTATCTGTACATGCATCCGTCGCAACCTTTCCAGAAGCTTTACATATTTTAGCTGTTACTATATTGCTTGGTTTTTCAAATTTTGAACTTGGTAAGTCACTATGTACTTTTTTCATAACAGCAACCCAAAGTCTTGCAGCTCTGTTAGTACCATTTGCTTTTGCAGGATACAAATTTTCTGGTTGATCAAATCCATACCATGTAGCAGCTGTATAATAATTTGTAAATCCACAGAACCATCTGTCATAATTATTTGTTGTAGTTCCAGTTTTTCCTCCAACATCTTGCCCAGATATTTTACAGTATGGAGCCGTTGGATCATTTCCAATTATAGGACCTGTTAAAATAGATTTTAATATGTATGCATTGCCTTCTGATAAAACTCTTCTTGTTTCTTGTGTAGGTTCCATAACAGTATTTCCATCTTTGTCTTCAACTCTTGTGTAGAATGTTGGTGTAATATATACTCCATCATTTGCTATTGTTGCATATGCACCTGCCATTTCTAGAGGTGTAATACCATTCGTTGCTCCACCAAGTACCAATGATAAGTTTTCATCATTTTTTTCTGAATTTTCGCTTGCAGTAACTAATGTTGATATTCCAAACTTTTTCAAAAATGCAATCGAATTACTTGGTCCAACTTCTGCCATAATCTTAACACTCATTGTATTTGCAGAAAATCCTATACCTTGTCTAACTGTTACTAAACTATATCCCCTATGTGGGTTTGGAGTATATCCACCAGAGAAAGTAGTTCTTGATTCATCATATACAGTAGCTGCTGTAATTATTCCAGACTCTAGAGCTGGTGCTATTGCAGCTAATGGTTTTATTGCTGAACCTGGTTGTCTTGTTGATTGTGTTGCTCTATTTTGCCCATTTGCATCAACATCATCACCTAATCCTCCCATACATCCTACAACTCTTCCTGTTTTATGGTCTATTACAACCATTGCAGATTGAGTATGGTCATTTAATTTATTGCCTTCTTTATCTGTAGCAACTCCCACAAAAATATGCTCATCACTATTTCTATATATATCTTCCATCTCTGATTGAATTGTGGAGTCCTGTGTCGTATAAATTTTATATCCTCCACCTTCAATCATTGTTTGTGCTATATCAGTAGATACATCATTTTTCTCGGCAAATTGATTTATTACTTGATTTAATGCTGCTCTTGCCAAATATGACATTGAAGAGTTTGTTGAAGTGCTACCTTTTTCAAAATGTAAACCTTCATCAACTTCCGCTTTTGCAGTATTATATTCTTCTTCTGATATTTTTCCTTGATCTTTCATTTCAGAAAGAACTGTAGTTGTTCTCTTTTTTATCAATTCACTATTATCAGTAGATTCTTTAAATGGATTATAACTATTTGGTGCATGGTTTATTCCTGCTATAAATGCACATTCTGCTAAATCTAAGTCACCAACAGATTTATTAAAGTAGTATCTAGAAGCAAGTTCAACACCATGTAAGTTTCCCTCTCCTCCAACATATATTGTATTTAAATATAGTTCTAATATTTGGCTCTTAGAAAGCATTTTTTCAACTTTATATGCTCTAGATATTTCTCTTATTTTTCTCTCGATTCCAGCTAATCCTGAATCTCCCTTATCATTTTTCAAGTTTTTTATTAATTGTTGAGTTATTGTACTTCCACCATATGAAGAATGCCCTCTATGTATAATATATGTTACAGTTGCACCAACTGTTCTTTTTAAATCTACACCTTTATGCTCATAAAATCTCTTATCCTCTATTGCAATATAAGCGTTTTGCAAATTTTCTGGAATCTCACTTAAAGATACAATTCTTCTTTTTTCATCACCAGACACATTTGCAATTTCATTACCATCTTTGTCATAAATTATTGTATCAATAATTTTTAATGTAAGATCATCTTTTGACATAGCCCAGTCATCATTGCTAAATAATGCAACAATTGCTCCAGCTCCAACAATACAAGCAAGTATAATTAGTACAAATATTAATTTTATAAAAATAGCTAATTTTCTGTGTCTTTTCCAAAATCCTTTTTTCTTTGTTTTTTTATTTTGCTCATCATTTTTTATATCTTTTTCATTTCTCTTCGTTTCTTTACTATTTCTGTTTTTAGTAGATTTATCATGTTTTTTCTCAGATTTGCTACCCATAAACTTCCTCCTTAAATTTATTCACACTCTAATTATATTACATATTTAAGTAAAAGTAAAAGCTTTTTGGTAAAATAATAAAATTTAATTACTAAATATTTTTATATAAAAAATATCCATCGTAGTTATTCGAAGGATATTTTAATCTATTTTATTATTTTCATTTTTCCTTATATAATTTTCACATATGTTTATACCATTTTTTATGATAACATAAAAATATTTTAAACTATTTTTTTATTAGATTATTTTTATGAACAGTATCTACACAGCACAGCTTCTAATCCAACATTTAAATCTATCGCACCACTCTTCGATTTATAATCCAAATCTATAAATTCTTGTAACAATTTTCTTAATTCTGCTTCTTTAAAATATTTTGATTGCATCGTATATTTGTTTACCAAGAATGTTTGATTTGGTTTTAAGTTTAGGCTTTCTGCAATGTTTAGTTTTTCGTTTATCGCTATTTTTGTAATATATAATTTCTTGAAATGTCCATATAATGTAATAAATATTTTTTGTATTGGTTCTTTAGCATACAATAAATTTTTTAATACTTGTAATGCTTCTGATATATTTTTTCTTCCAAGGCTATCTGTTAAATCGAATATTATACTTTCAAATTGCTTTATTCCTAATAAATCTATGTTTTGCTTTGTTATCGTTCCACCAGCTCCAACATATTCTATTTGTTTACGAATTTCGTTTATTAAGTCCTGTAACGATGTTCCACAATTTTCTATTAAATAATTTAATGTAACAGCATCTACGTTTACCTTATACATATTGCAAATTGATTTTATCCTTTTTACTAATTCTGCAGGTTTCTGTTTTTCAAAATTACATACACAACCTAACTTATCAATTGTTTTATATAGATTGTTTTTATCTGCGTCATTTTCAATAAACAATAATATTACAGAATCATTTATCATATCAATATTTTCTTCTATGTATGTTGCTAGCTTATTCTCAAATTTATTATCATCTTTTTTTGATGTTTTTTCTTCCGTTGTAACGTTTTTTCCTCTTTTAGGCTTTTGAAATAATCCTGTATCTTTGGCAACAATAAGCTTTTGTGGATATCCAAATGCAGGCGTTTCTATATCTGCAATTATTTCCGAAACATTAGTGTTATCTATTTGTATATAGTTTATTCCATTTACTGTTTCACCAAATAATTTTTTTATTTTTTTTACGTTGTTATCTAATAAAAAACGCTCTTCTCCATATAGTAAATATATGTTATTTAGTTTTCCAGCTTTCAATTCATTTTCTAATGCTGTGATATCCACAATTAGCCTCCTACCTATATTTTTATATCATTTTTCCATTTAGTATATTATTGCATATATGTTAATTTTGTATTTTATATCTTCTATTTTTAAAATATTCTTCAACAATTCGTGGTAATCTGCTTCATTTACCTTGCATTTTCACATTATCTCTTATTTAAAACTATTCTAAAAATTTCTGCAACGCTCCACGCTTGTGCAAATGCTCCTCTTTCTTCGTATGGTTCTGTTGAATCATATATTTCACTTATCGTGCCAATACTTGACCTTTCAAACATTTCTGCTTTGAAAGTTTCCTTTGTTGTATCTACAAGATTTGTTATTTTTTCTTCTAATTCTTGTCTTTTGGTTCTATTCTTTTCTATTATCATAGTATTTTTCAATGCATCATAATATAACCCTAATAACCATGGCCAAGTAATTCCCTGATGATAGCTTGAGTCTCTATTATATGCAGAACCTTCATATACATCAACATAACCTTCTTCATCTGAGCTTAATGTTTGTAATCCGTATCTATTTAATAATTTATTCTCAACTGTATTTAAAACTTGCTCCGCAATTTTTGCATTATCAACAATTGGATGTGATAAACTTAATGCAAATAATTGATTTGGTCGTACTTTGCTATCTCCTAGTACATCATATAAGCAATGTTTTCCTGCATTGTAGAACTTTTCATCAAATGATTTTTTAGTCTTTTCAGCCATTTCTAGGTATTTTCTACACAATTGCTTGTTCTCATATTTTTCTGCAAGTCTAGCCATTATTTTTAATGCATTATACCATAAAGCATTAAGTTCTACAGTTTTGCCATTTCTAGGAGTTATTGCATGGTTATCTATTTTTACATCCATCCAAGTAATTTGAGTATTTTCTGTTCCAGCAGATAGTAAATTATCCTCTTTATCTAAATAAATGTTATCTCCGTCAACATCTATTCTATCTGAATATGCATCAATTATTTTTACCAAACTAGGATATATTTCATCTTTTATAAATTCATTATCATTCGTATATTTTAAGTATTTGTACACCTGTTCTATCAATAATAATGAGCTGTCAGCACTATTATATAACGGCCTATTATCATAACCTGAATATCCATTTGGAACTAGTCCATATTTTATGTCTCTTATATTTGTTAATAAAACTTCTTTTGCTAACTCATATCTTTTTGTTAATAGTAGCAAGCCTTCAAATGAAATTAATGAATCTCTTCCCCAGTCTAGAAACCATGGATATCCTGCAATTACTGTATGTAATCCAAATGATGGTCTATTTACTATAAAATTATCTGTTGCTAATATCAAAGCTTTTAACATATCAAGTTTCTTGTCATTCATTTTACTATTTTGAATTATACCAGTATCATAAATAATTCCGGTCATTCTTAGTAATTCCTTGTTAATAACTTTTATTCCATCTATTTCTTCTATATTTTCTTCTAATGAACAAACAAAAGTAATTTCTTTTTCTTCATTTGGTTCTAGATTAACTGAATATACTCCTGGAACGTAGTGATTTTCTTCCGCTTCAAAGCCTCTTTCTTTTTCTCTTAAATAATACATATTTCTGAATGTATCATCTATATGTTTAAAATATCTGCCATCAGAACAATTCATGTAAATTGGTGTTTCCGAATTTTTTTCTAGTACCACCCTAACCTTATTTCCAGAATGCAATTGTTCTGCATTAAATTGATGATCCTTATTTATAGAGTGAAAGTCTCTAAAATTTACAACTGGTGCCAATGTTAATTTAGCTTCTGCATTTTGATTTTTTATTTGATAATATACAACCACTGTATTTTTACCATAATCCATACAAATAAACTTCTTGATTATTATATTTTCAACTTTATATGTAAATATTGGTATATATTCTTTTTTGAAATCTACTAAATATTTATATCCTTCAGATATTTCTCCATTTGCCATATTTGTAAACAAATTATATTTAGTTCCATTTGTTTCAATGCTTTCATCTAATTTTGATAATATTAAAAATCTTCTTGCTGGTGGTGTGAGTGGTGCAACCAATAATCCATGATATTTTCTAGTGTTACACCCCAGTGCACTTTGGCTACAAAATCCACCTATTCCATTTGTAATTATCCAGTCTCTTTTTAGAGATTTCTTTACTTCTTCATCAATTTCACTATATTTCATCTACTGTTTACCTCTTTTTATTTATTCTTGTTTATTTCTTTCATTCTTCTTAGAGTTTCTTCCATTCTAGACTCTAACATTCTATCCTCTTCAAGCTTTCTATTTACATCAACTTTATTTGACTGTCTATTATTTTCTTTCTTTTGTCTTATTTCGCTCTTCTGTATTTCTATGTTTTTACTGTTTTTTTCGTTCTCTTTATTTTTCTTACCATTTTTTTCTTTTTTGTTATCTACTTTAGAAATTTTTTCTATTTCCTTTATTCTCTTTTCTCTGTTAGTCTCACTATCTTGTATTGCCTGAATTCTATCATTATATTTTTCAAAAAATTTACTATTTCCTGAACGTTTTTTGTTTTTCTTCTTTTTACTCTTTGTTTGATTGTTTTTCATTTTCTTCTTTGTGTCTTTTATTTTTGAATCAAGAAGTATAACTCTTGTATCATTTTGCATATCTCTAAATTTCATATCATCACAAATTAGTTGGATAATACTTGTTGCTATCGCATCAGAATTATGTCTAATTCTTCCATTTTCGATTGTAGACATATTTCTTTGAATTAGTTTAATTCCGACTTCTTTTACTTTCGAAACATCTTGTTCAACAAGTTCTTCTCCTCCTTTATTGTACTGCCTTATGTACTCTGGCACAATCTCTCCAGTATCATAAATACAATAGTCTATTATGCCTTTTCCTGCATGGTCTATTATAGCCTTTATGTGGTCATATAGAGTATAACTATCAGTTTGACCATATTCTGTCATTATGTTACTTACATATACTTTGAATGCACTAGACTCTCTTATTGCTTTTGATACTCCCGGTACCAATAAGTTTGGAATTACATTTGTGTATAAACTTCCCGGTCCAAGTACTATTGCATCAGCCTCTTCAATGGCTTCTATAACACCTGGAGCAACTCTTGTATTTGTTGGAGAAATGAATATCCTATTTATCTTACTTATTTTTTGGCTAACCATTTCTGGAATTTTATCTTTACATTCCACCACAGTTCCATCTTCTAATTCTGCACATATCTTAATTTGATCAAGTGTTACTGGAAGAACTTTTCCTGTCATATTAAGTATTTTTGAGCTTTCTTCTACTGATGCTGAGAAATCTCCAACAGCTTCTTTCATCGCTGTTAAATATATATCTCCAAATTTTAATCCTTCTAATTTTGGATTTTTAAAGGTTAAATTCATCAAGCAATCCATTTCATTTTCATTTGCAGCAAGTGCCACATAGCTACCCTTTACATCATCTAATGGAAGAGTTCCCAAGTCTTGTTTTGATTTGCTTCTTTGCTCTCCATAATCAGAAACTGTAACAATTGCTGTTATATTGTCTGTGTAATTTTTCAAGCCTCTAAGTACTGTGTTAAGTCCAGCACCGCCACCAATTACAACAACTTTTGGTCCTTGATTGTATATTTTTCTATTGAATATTAAAGATTTAACTTTACTTTTATCTTCTAAATCTCTTGTATCAGATTCCTCTACTAATATCTCTAATGTTCTTCTTTGAATACATATTATACTAACTATTGTGAATGTAAATCCTAAAACAAACACAAAAATTATTTTTGCAAGCTCCCTAAATCCCATTTCATCTGTTACAAGCACCTTTGCAATTCCATAACATACGAGTACTATTCCTATTAACATTAGAAAAATCCATCTTTTTATTTTGGCTCCTGATTTAAACCATTTAAAAAAACCGTTCATTTTTTATTTCATTCCTTTCAAACTTTACCTAACATATTGCATCAAAATTATATTATGTAGATTCACATTAATACATACCTAATCTATATTACTTTCATCTCGCCCAAAAAGGGGCGTCCCTATTGGGCGAAGTTTTTATTTTACATAATATTTCTGCTAATAATAAAATTTATTTAGACCATATCATTAACTTTTCTAAAAAGCAATTTCAATTATACAACTTCTATTTCCAATTCTATTTTCTTGTTAAATTTCTCATAAACTTTTTTCTTCACATATTCTGTAAGTTCTATAACGTCTTTTGCAGTTGCATTTCCGATGTTTACCACAAAACCTGCATGTTTTTTAGATACCTGTGCCCCTCCAACAGTGTAGCCTTTTAATCCACACTCATCAATTAATTGGGCTGTTATAAAATCTTCTCCTCTTTTGAATGTACTTCCTGCACTTGGCTTATCTATTGGTTGTTTTGCTCTTCTGTTATCAAGATTATTGCATAGTTTTTCTTCAATCTCATTTTTATTGCCTGTTTGAAGTCTTAGGTTCGTATCTATTATTATAGCATTTTTGTTTGAGAAAATACTGTGTCTATAACTAAATTCATGCTCTGCATTGTTAATTTCTTTTATTTCAATCTTGTCACTGTCTAAATCTATATATCTTGTACTTACAACTATGTTCTTCATCTCACTACCATAAGCACCAGCATTCATCTTTACAGCTCCTCCAAGAGTTCCTGGAATGCCTGATGCAAATTCAAAACCAGCAAGACTATGGTCTAATAGAATTCTTGCAACTTTTGCATTTAGCAATCCACTATCAAGTCTTAATGTAGTTTCATCTATAAAATCATATGTACTAGTACATATCTTCGCCACAACTCCTCTAATTCCTTCGTCTTTTACTAAAATATTGCTACCATTTCCTATAAATTTTAATGGCACTCCTATTTTTCGTGTTGTTTCGATTATTTTCTCAATTTGTTCTACACTCTTCAATTTAACGAATATATCTGCATTTCCGCCTATTTTAAAAGTAGTATGTTTACTCATTGGTTCATTTAAGTAAATATCTTCTTTTGGTATAAAAGTTTTTAATACATCATATGTTTCCGTTGTTCTTTCATTGTCCATTTTTGAATCCTCCTAGTAATTTTAGTTTGCAAAAGAATTAAATTTTGGCAAGGAAAACAAATTTACAAGGCAATGGCGCACACTTTATGTATGTAACCGCGTCGTAAATGAAGTTTAACGAAAGTCAAAATTGTAATTTTTTCAAACTTTACTTCTACTCTAGATATATTCCTATTTTTTAAATTTATTTATTACTGGTTCTGCTATTTTCTTTAAGAAGCTCATATTTGTAAATATACAGTATGCAAGCACTATTATAAACATTATTATGTTTGCTATTAAATTGTTTTTATAATATGTGATTAGTGTTGCTACTAGCAATATCCAAAACACATAATTGAATTTTTCTTTTAAAACTATGTACTCTTTTAATTTATATCTTCTGTATACAAATACAATCAAATTCGAAATTAATGTTGAAAACGATGCTGCATATATTCCAAATTTCGGTATAAATATTATGTTTATTACTATGTTGATAATTGCTGCCGCAACTGTTGTTGATCCCATTATTTTAGTATTTTTATATGCTGTAAATATTCCCCCATAGAAGTTTGACATATTTGTGTAATAAATTGATATTACAAGTATTGGAATGTATTTGTATGCATCATTATAGCTTGCGTCCACAAACAAAGAAAATACGAAGGGCATTATTGCAATTAGTCCTAATACGATTGCCTTTAAAAAGAATTTTATATCTTTGTAAATACTGTTATAATATTTTACCTTGTTATCATCTTTTAATATTTTTGCAGCCGATTCTTTCCATGCAGTAGAAAAAAATCCGTAACATGTATAAATTATATTTGGAAATTTATTTGCAATAGAATAAATTCCGTTTGCTTCTGTACCACTCATTGCTGTAAGCATAAGTCTATCTGACAAGCTTATGATTATCCAAGATAAATTGTTTGGTACAAGTGGTACTGAATATCTAAGCATTTCTCTTAAAGTAGACTTGTGAAAATCTTTTCTACTTACGAACTGTGGTAAATGTAATTTTAACAAGATTATTAATGCTGTTGCACTGTTTGCGACTGTATTTGCCCATAAAAGTCCACTGACACCAAGCTTTAAGCTTACTATGAATATTATGTTTAATACGATTGTAGAAGCTCCCAATATAAAGTTTGAGAAGGAATATAATTTTATCTTTCCAGTTCCTCTAGCCAATGCATTGCTCAGTCCCAGTAAAATATTTGAAATTATAAACAATATAAATACAAATGCATATTCATAATGCATTACACCCATTATAATTCCAGCAATGGCAGTAAATATAACCGTTCCAACTAGTGTATACGCAATTGTAGCCGTTATAACTCTTTTTTTACTCTTTAAGTCATCGGCATCGATTAAGAATCTAAACATAGACTCTTCCATAAGCAATGTTATTATTGGCAACAAAAATGTTGATAAAGTTACCAAAAAGTCATATGTTCCATACTCTGCTGGGCTTAATTTTGATGTATATAGAGGCAAAAGCAAGAAAGACACAACTTGTGTGCTTAGCTTGCCTATTGCTATTATTATAGTGTTAACTAATAATTGTTTCTTTTGATTCATTTTGCACTTCCAATTTATAAATTTTCCTTTAATATTTTATCATACAATCGTTGTATGTCAAGAATTCAGCTTCTTTATTTTCCAAGGTTTTATGTTTAGCATAACACTTGCAACTGGTATTAATGTTACTATATAAGGAATTATGTACCTCGATTTTGCCTCCCATAATATATGGAAACAAAATCCTCCTAAGAATATTGTTACCAAGAATATTAGTTCTATTGTTAAATTTTTTCTATTTTGAATCAGTACTATTATCGCCAATGTAAAAGTTAGTATTATCCAAGCTTTTTGATAGAATGTTAAAGGACTCTTTATCCAGCTTAGATTACTCTCTTCTGTTATTCCATTGTTAAATATTGCAGAATACGTACTTTCTGCCCAAGTAGTCGTAAGCTTTTGTCTGTAAAAATCTACTGTATAAGCAGGGTGTTTTGCAAAATATGCTAATCTATCCTTTATTTTTTCTTTGTATTCATCAGAAATATTCTCACCTGTTTTCAGGCTTCGTAATGCAGGTTCTGCAATTGATTCATTATACCAGCCATTTGCTCTAGGTCCCTCTTCCATAGCCATTAAAATGTAGCTAATGCTTGGATATGTTTTGCCTTTTTCTAAATTGTATTTACTAAAATAATATGTTTTTACAAGTGATGATGGTACAAATGTTAATACTAAAAACATTGCAATTACAGCAACATTTATTAGTTTTTCTTTTACTTCTTTTGCTTTAAAATCCTTGAATAAATTTAGTACCAAGTAGATTACTGTAGCAATTACAAATATTAGAGTATTCATTCTCATCAAATATGCTATCATTATAAGAATTGAAGCAAAAACTCCATATCTAACCTGTTTTGTATCTGTAAATTGCATCATAAAATATACGGAAAATAAACTTAATGCAAGTGCTGGAATATCCCCATACATAAATGTTGCAAGCATTGGTATTGTGAAGAATGTTAGAATTAATATAAACATTCGCGTATTATTCATTTTGTAATCTTTCGATAGTTGTTTTGTTATTTTATATAATGCCAAAATAATTAACAAATTAAAGAATACATTAAATATTCTTGGTAAAATTATCAAGTCACAGTGTAACACGCAAAATAACATATTATAAACAAATGCCAATGTAATTTGGTGTGGATATGCCTGCATGTATTGAATTAGTGGTATTCCCGCATATGTCAAATTTGGTAAGTATCTATCTGGATTATTCTCGTAAAATGTTTGTGCCAAATTTAAAACGTGTATAGAATCCGCTACTATTCCTGGTCTTACGAAAATTAACCACACTACATTTAAAATCAAATATAAAACAATAGCAATTGCTACAATCCATTTACGCAATTTGTGTTTTTTCTCTTCATTTATTCCATTATATAAATGTTTATTTATTACTTCAGTTATAAAATAAATTAAAATCGCCGTTATAATTAGTCCTATTATATAAATAAAGCCGCTAAATTTGATTGAGATTTGCTCTCCAGAATTCATATCTGCCGTATAAACTATATTTAAAATTACTACTATTGCTAGTGCGACTATTCCTAAAATTTGAATTAACTTTTTCACGATATTCTCCCTTGTTTGTTTTTTTATATTTATATCAAAATATGGGGAATTTTTCAATAGTTTTTAAGAACTCTTTACAGAATAAAAAACAACTTACGAAACTTTATTAATTCGCAAGTTGTTGTATTTTCTGGAGCAGATGATGGGAATCGTCGAGCCGCGTCGGAAAATTAGTCCACTGGACTAATTTCTATTCCTCCTTTTCGATTCCCCTATAAAAAATTAAAATTATATAAAACTCCAATTTTTCTTTTCATTTTGGAGCAGATGATGGGAATCGAACCCACACTATTGCCTTGGGAAGGCAGAGTTCTACCACTAAACTACATCTGCATTTCTATGACTATATTTTATCACTTTAACAATTTTTTTCAAGTATTTTTTTATTTTTTATCACAATAACCTTATTTATTTTTTATAGAAACGCACTGAGAGACTCATTTGAATCTCTCAGTGCTTGACAATCTATTTTTCCTTATGTCAGACTACTTGATACTCGATATCACTCCTTTATTTTGCGGTATGCTAAATCCACCTCTTGAGGATTCGGACTGCCAAGAAAAGCATTAATTATTTCTGTTTCAACATCTTGGTTTAGCTCTACATCAGTAAGTTCAGGGGTATCTTTGTTAATATCTTTTACCTTTTGAGCTAACATTTCTACAAAATGTTGAATCCCGCTTTCCACATCAATTGAATATCCTAACCTTGCATCTTCAACTATCCATGTTTTTATAACATTCTTATCAAGCGTTACAATTTCTCCATTTGCAAGTTTGAAATACAAACAACTCTGAAGCAAATTATTCATATATTTCTGCATGCTTTCTACGTCTTCGTATACAACATCTGGAGCTCCATGGGTCACTAACTGAAAATATATGCTATCCATTCCTGCATTAATTTGCCTTATTGCAAATTCTTCTGCTTCTTCCAAGTCAATTTGACTTCCAACTTTTTCTCTTGTAATATCAAATGTTTCACCATTCCACGTTAATTGTGCATTTTGTGGAGCAATCATATTCTCAGGTTGTAACTCCGGAAATGTTTTCAATGTTTCTTTCAGTTTTTCTTGTTCAAACTCAATTACACTTCCTAAATTATAGAAATGATGTCCACTGCGGTATTTGTGCTGTTCCTTAAAAACAGATTTTAATTTTTTTTCATCAATACTTACGCCAATTTTTCATAAGTTTCTTCATAAATGTTGCCATCCATAAAATAAAACTTTATGGTTCTTGTATTTACTTCCTGTTCCATTTTATTGTAGGCTTCTTTTAAGGTAAGCCGAGAACAGTCAATTCCAGCAATAGTAGTATCTCTCAAAAAATGCGTACTATTGAATGTCCAAATTCCCACAACCAAAGTTGCAAGAATTACAACTAATTCAATGTACAAAATATTATTTTTTCTCCGATTCTTATGTGACATAATATCCTGCCTTTCCTTGTAGCGGGCTTAATTGTACCCGCAGAAAAATAAACGACGGCCTCAATTATACTATCCTATCACTAATATGTCAATAAATTCATTTCTTTTAATAACAACTTTTCCTTCATAACTCTTCCTCCTAAGTTTTTTTCGGATATAGTATATCATTAATGGCCTTTTACTGCAATATTTTTTATGTGTTTTCTTAAACTTGCATAAGTCTTGCTTTCCCTGTTGATTATTGCAGATTTTTGATATGTGCCTTATTATTGATTTCTACGTTTTTTGATATTAATTCTTTCAACTTTGGCTCATTCTTAATATTCAATTGCTCCTCCGTAATCGTGTACTTCAAGCCCTTTAAAATCTATTAGTTGCAAATTGTATTTTTTTATGTGTTCTTTAATTTTTTCTTTGCTTTCGAGTTTTTCTATGTCACCAAATAGAACGAATTTATTGTCAAACACAAAGCTTGCGCCTCCAATAAAACCTTTCATGTTTGAACATGTTGCATCTTTTTTTAATAATCTTATATTATTTTCTTCTATATAAGTTGAATCTATTCCATTTTCTTTAAGTTTTTTTGCAGTTGAAATGTCGCTTGTAATGCATGAATTTTGACTTGTTACACAGATTGAACATTTGGTGTACCCTTGTTTTACAATTATGTTTGTATTTATTTTTTTGTCTGTGTATTTACTGCCAATAATTAAACTGCCTATTTCACAAGCGTTGTATGGAATGTCTTTGGGATATGTTTCTTCTACTTTGCTATCTCCAATTATGAAGTTTTTTTCTTTTATCGGTGCATTAGGAGCACATATTATTTTGTCTTGTAGCTTGCAATAGAATATGTCACTATGCCCTGAGATTTCTCCATATACATCTTTTGATAATGGAATTTTTATAATATTAAAATACTGGCTCAAATATTCATTTTCTTCTTTTCTAATTCTAGAATCTATTAATAAATTTTTCATTTTACCTTCTATACTTTTTACATTTTATTTGCAATTTCTTGTAATTCTTCTCTTGTGAATTCATATTTTGTATCACAGAAGTTGCATTCTATTTGTATTTTTTCTTCTTCCTTTATGATGTCTTCTAGTTCTTTTTTTCCTATTGCGATTAATCCTTTTTCGCATTTTTCTCTTGAACAATTGCATTCAAATTTTGGTGTTATTCTATCAAGGATCTGTAGATTTTCGTCTCCTGTTACAGCTCTTGCAATTTCTTCTAATGTTTTATTTTCGTCTAACATTTTGCTTACAGGTTCGATGTTTTTTATTTGCTCTTCTATTTTTGAAATTTCGTCTTCTCCAACATCTGGCATTAAAGAAAGTTTGTAGCCTCCGGCAGATTTTATTCCGTTTTTGTCTACTAATACTCCAAGCGCAATTACTGTTGGGGTTTGTTCAGATGTTGCAAAATAGTTTGTAAAATCTTCTGCAATCTCACCACTCACAATTGGAGTCATTCCAACATATGGCTTGCCTATTCCAAGGTCTTTTATTATATATAACATTCCTTGTTTTCCAACGGCTCCACCAACATCAATTTTTCCATCTGATTCTCTTATTGGTAGATCAATCTTGCTGTTGCCAACATATCCTTTTACATTTCCATTACATGCACCAACTGCTGTTAAAATTCCAATTGGGCCATCGCCTTTTATTTGGTTTGTTACAGAAGCCTCATCTGTCTTTAACTCATACCCCATTATGCTTGTTATTGTAAGTAATCTTCCCAATGCAGCTGATGCTGTTGGGCTTAGGTCGTGTAGCTTTCTTGCTGTTTCTACTATTTCTTTCGATGATATACATTTTATGCTTACCTTTCCGTCGTAGGCTAGGCAGTCTATTAATTCGTCTTTCATTATAAAATTCATTCCTTTCTTTTTATTTTACATTACTTTGTTGCTTCGAGTTTTTCATCTCTTATAGTTTTATCTTTTATTTTAGATTTTTTATTTCTATATTTTTTCATTCTCCCTTTATAAATTTAGATACGAAGAATCCTTCCATATTTTTAGATGGTAGTATTCTTATCGCTTTGTTTATGTCTTTATTCATTCCTGCATTAAATGCTGGGAGACCTTCTCTTATATCAATGTTGATTGGTGCCAGCTTTACATTAAAATTATCTAGTGCCCATTGCAAAATTTCTTCATTTTCTTGCTTATTTAGCGTACACGTAGAATAAACTAGAGTTCCATTTGGCTTTAAGCTATTAAATGCACTCTTGAATAATTTTTTCTGCATCTTTGTTAAATCGTTAACTGTTTTGGTTGACCATGTTTTGTAACTTTGTACATTATATATTGTAAACCTTCCTTCTCCGCTACATGGCGTATCTAGCAAAACTTTATCAAATTTTTCTGGATACTGCTCTCCAATTTTTTCTCCTCTTCCGTTAACAACCTCAACAATATCTGCCCCTTGGCTTTGAACATTGTATTTTAGCCTTTCACATCTTAGCTTATCCAATTCGTTTGCTAAAACATAGCCTTTTCCATTCATTAAAGCTGCAATTTGAGTAGTCTTACTTCCCGGTGCTGCCGTCAAATCAAGTACATTTTCGCCCTCTTTCGGGTTTAACACAAGTGGCGGAACCATGCTCGACAAACTTTGCAAATAAATATACCCTTTCTGGTATATATCTAATTTTTGAATATCTTTCTCATTTGCATTTTTTATAATAAGAGCATCATTATACCATAACACCCTTTCAAACTTTATATTTATCTCTTTAAAATACTTCATCAAACTTTGAATATCATATTTCAACGTATTTACTCTCAGAGTAGTAAGCCTTTTCTCGGCTATTCCTCTAAAAATATTATCTACCACGCCAGGCGTAAACAATTCATACAAATTATCTACAAAATCTTGTGGCAATCTGTTCTTAATTTCTGTAATTCCAACTATCCCTGCCATTATTGCAAAATCCTCTCTAAAAGCATAATTTTCTTATATATTCTAACACATAAAACCAGATTTTAAAAGAGCATTTCAGTACATTTCGGGGCATTTCGGGGACGGAGCAAAAAATGTACGAATTTCCAAATAATAGGCCCGAAGGCGTATTGCAATTATTCATTCGAAAGTGAAAAACAGACAGTAATAAAATGCTGTCTGTTTTTCACTTCATTTTTTTGTTGGTGGTCTTGGTTTATCTATATTGTTTGTAATTCCAAGTAGTTTATCATCTTCCTCATTTGTACCACTTTTTTTGTGTGTTAAAGTAACACTATTATAATAAAGAGCTTCTTTATCGGCTAGCTTTGCATAATATGGCATGCTAACTATAAAATCACACTTTCTACTCAACGATGTTCTTACAAAATATATATTTGGCACAAGATCCGAAAACGTAGTACTCCCATTACTGTTGGTTATGCTAGAAAGTCCAACTAACTCTTTTTTCTTAACATACTGATATACATCTTCAGCTTTTGACGAGTTAAATATGCTATTATCAAATTCTTTTTCTATTCCGAGTATTGAGGCGATTTCATCATCTACAACAATTTTTTTCGTATTTTCATCATATTCTCCAATTGGTATAATTTCTAATTTAACTCCTTCACGCCCCTCATATTGTACTGTTAAAGACTGATCACCTTTTGTAGAAATGTTACTACTTCCGTCTTCAAATGTTATACTGTATATACTAGAAGAAGGTAATATTGAATCTTTTGTAACTTCAATCTTCCATTTATTTTCATCATTTTCATCCACATTAAAAGTAATATCTTCTGCTGTTTTTCCGTATCCATCAGGTGCTTTCAAACATCTTACAGTATATGTGCCTTTAGCTAAAGAAATAACATTTTCTGTTTCATTTTTTCCACTAATGGTTGCAATTTTCTTCGCATCTTGACCAATTGATTCTCCTTCATAGATTTCGATACTACCAAAATTTACTATGCTTTGATTTTCTCTATTAATAAATTGAATAGTAACTTTATACTTTTTTACTTCGTCAGATTTGTCATCACCCTTATCATTCTCTTTTTTGTTCTCGGAATTTTCTAAGTCATACATATCTTGTATAAGTTGGTTCATTCCAAGCATATCATTTGTTTTGCCCTCTGCTGTTTTTTCTCTCGCTTCTTTCGCTTTTTTTATTATGCCATTCTCACCTAATAAAAGATTAATGCTTATTCCTGCTAATATAAGCAAAACTACAATCGTTACAACAAGAGCCACCAGAGTTATTCCTTTGTTTAGTTGTTTATATTCTCTTCCTTGGTTTAAATTTATCATCATTTTTCCCCCTACATACAGTTTATAAAATATATTATAACACATGATACGGGTTGTTTCAATATTTTAACCAAATTGTAATGTAACTAAAATATAATTGAAATATAACTGAAATGATTACCACTAAACGCAAAGACGAGCTCAATGAGCTCGCCTCTGCATAGGGTTCTCTGTTGCACTTGTAATTTCTAAATTATTTGCAATTTTCACTGCAACTAATTTTTCAATTACTTGTACACGATTATGAAGTAGGAACTGTCGATGTTGTTATATATCGTTTCCGCAACGCTTCTTGGAAGATTTACGCAACCGTGTGAACCACCGTTTTTGTAAATGTCTCCACCAAATTTACTGCGCCACGATGCGTCGTGCAATCCGACTCCTCCGTTGAACGGCATCCAGTATTTCACAAACGAACAGTAGTTGGTTCCGTCATCGTTTTTGCCTCTGAGATATCTGTCTCTTTCTTTGTATATCAACTTGTACACTCCTGTAGGAGTACTGTGCCCAGCACTTTCGTTGCCGGTAACGCAGTCTGTGTCTGCAATGAGCGTATTGTCTTTATACATCCAGACATGCTGATTTGTAATATCGATTTCTACACGATTTGACAAATCGGCTTCGGAAATTAAATTTCCTTCATAGATTGGAGTACAATCCACAGGTTCGTTAGACCCCAGCAATGCTTCCAGCTGATTTGCCTCGGCTTCCTTGTTTAACTTAGCTCTACGGCTCTTTGGAACCTTTACGCTAACAAGATTGCTCCGGTTGGTAGCCTTAAAACGCATTGTTGCATTTGCCTTATCGACCTTTGTAGCCAATTCTTCAACAAAACTCGGAACGCCAGCATTAACATTAATAGAGAAGTCTCCATTCTCATCTTGCCCGATCCACGACTTTATCGTGTTATAGTCAAGAGTCACAACAGATTCATCGCTTAAAGTAATGTTAATACAGCTCTTCAAAAGTCTATTCAGATACGCCACTCTTTCCTCAAGATCTCCCTCAGTCACACTAGGTACTGACCGAGTTATATCAGAAAGATAGATTTCGTTTTCATCGACTCTAAGCTCTTGAAGCGTGAATTCCAGTGCTTCGTTAAAGTCAATCATGTTGCCAATGGTTTCTTTTTCGGTTCCAAAACTTGCACCATCCCAAGTTATGTGAGCATCTTTCGGCTCCACCATATTCGCCTGTTGCAATTCCGGAATCGTTGCTAGATACATTGCGACTTGGCCTTCGTCAATCGACGTTACATCGCTAACTCCATAAACTCTGTTAACATTTTTGTCATCATGCTGTCTCTTGAAAATGCTCTCGAACTTATCCTGTTCGAAAACAACTCCAATCTCGCAGTTTTTCACATCATATGTCGCTTCATCGATAAAATACAGCTTATTTGTGTATTCTCCAGCCTCCTGTTGAACTTTATTCAAGGCATCGTCGACTGTTAAATACGAGCAGTCAACTCCTCCAATGAACGTACCTCTTAGGAAGTGTGTATTGCTAAACACCCACACTCCGACGATTGCCAGCAAAAATAGTATTCCCACTACATAAAAAACTGTGTGGGTCCTCCTTCCTTGCTTCCGTTGCTTCATAAAAAAACCTTCCTTTCTTTGTGATAAAATGTAATTACATCCGTGCACAACGATTGAAATGACCTTATACTAAACATAATATGTCAATTTTATAGGCTATACAAGGTACTGGCCTACGAATGCCCATTATGCTGATTTTTTTACGCAAATTATTATTCCCAATAATGTTACAATTGTAATAATAATTGATAATTTTTGAACTATTGTAGTTTTATAATATATTTGTATTGTTCCAGATTCCGAATTTTCCAAATATACTCGAATTACGCCTTCGTCTCCTTTTTCGATTTTGTATTTCGTGTTATTTTCTGGATTTTCTGCTACATAACCATAATAGTAATAAATTGGAACTTCTATATAAGTATTGACTTCTTTATTATTTTCAAATGATATGTTTACTTTAAGTCCATTCTTTGCATATTTAAAATTACACTCGCTATTATTAGTCTTATATTTATCTTTTTTTTCTTCATGCCTTCCGTGGCTTATCAGTTTACTTTGTACGTTTGCGCCTTCCGGCAAATACATTCCATCACAAATATCGTACTCAAAATTCTCGTTAATATATACACTATCAAGGCCTCTGTAAAGCTCAACTTCAATCAGAGCATCTTCACAAGATTTTATACACATAAACACAAATCCAATCTGATATATTATGATTATTCCAAAAATAATTCTTCTTAATATTGTTTTTTTCTCCGTTAAATAGTGACAGATCATTCCAGATGCAATTGAGAAAAATGCTGCCGCTGGCACTTCTAGTCTACTTGGAAATTGAATCATTCCTCCTAAAGTTTTTAAGTACTTCCATGGAAAAAATTTTGTCATACATAGCAATAACACCAATCCTGCTAAAATTGATATATCGCAAAATTTTAGCTTTTGCGCATCTACATTTCTTATTGCTAAACGTAATATTACTATCACAATAAATATAAAACCAAGTCCATAAGCAGGCGTAATTTGAGTTCCGAGCTTCATCAGTCCGTTAAATAAGTCCCCAAAACTTAACAGCCACCATGTAGGCCTATACATGTTCATTCCATCTTTCATGTGGAATGTTGATTTTATAAGCTGTTCAATCATAGGCATCCAAAACATTGCACTTACTAACAATGCTAAAATAGTCGCCTTTATGAACCCCTTGAGTCTGTCCTTATCCTTTATAATCTTTTTAATATTACACAATACAAAAACAGCAGAAATATAAATCATAATTTCCGTCATTACCAGATTAGAATTCAAAATTCCAACAAATCCAATAGTAAAAATCCACCACTTTTTTGTATCTTCAAAAATCAATTGGTACAATCCTAAAATTATTAGCGGGATAAAAATGAAGCTTAGAATCTCCCCAACAAAAGCCTTCACAACAAGAGTAATTATTCTATAGCTACAAGTTGTGTATAAAAATGCTGATATAGTTGCTGCATACTTGCTTTTGCTTATTTGCTTTGTGCATATGTACATGGTTATTGCAGTTGCAATGCTGCACATTAGTATAAATATTTTATATACTAAAATTATGTTCATACCTAGCATATATAAAATGCTAGGTAGAATCATAAATAAATTGCTATAAAAGAAACCCATTGCATAGCCATATCCACTAGTGTTCAAATGTATGTATGCTAGTAAATCTCCCGCTTTCCAGCTGTTTGTTATGCCGATTATTCTTGACATGTGATATGCGGTATCTATTCCGTTGTATACCTGCTTGAACATAAAAACGGAAGATATAATAGCTCCAACTAGTAGGACTATGGTTATTGTAATATTTTCTTTAGTTAGATATTTTTTTAGTTTGTTCACTTTAAATTATTCTCCAGTATAATTGTAGTTTACTCAAATGTATATTGTGAGCTACTTAGTCCTGCTTTTGAAAGATCTGAGGCTGTAATGGAAGTTCCTGATGCAACTGTAACTTTTACTTTTGTGCAAGATCTAAAGCTATCTTTTCCTAATTCAGTTACACTAGCTGGAATATTTATTGATTCAAGACTTCCACATCTTTCAAAAACATTATCACCTATTGTTGTCACACCTTCTGGTATAACAAAGTTTTTTAAGCTATAGCAATGATAAAATGCCTTTTTATTTATTATTTTTACATTCTCTGGTATTTTTATTTCTTTTATTCCACCACAATTTGCAAATGCTTCTTCTCCTATTTCTATCGTACTTTCAGGTATATTAATAGCTGTAAGCTCATAACAGCTATCAAACGCATTATTTCCTATTGTTATCACTGTATCAGGAATATCATATTCACTTGCATCTTTAATCCTATATAATAATAGCTTTGTTTTATTTTTATCGAACAGTATACCATCACTTGATGAGTATGAATTATTTTTTTCTGCCACATTAACTTTAGTCAATTTATAACATTTATTAAAGGCTCTCATATCCATTTCACTTATGCTGGCTGGGATATCTATAGTTTCAAAGCTGGTACATTCCGAAAAGGCATACCTCTCTATTCTTTCTACCCCTTCAGATATGTTTACAGTTGTAAGGTTTTTACATTCAGAGAAAGCTGACTCCTTTATTATATTTACATTATCTGGAATATTTATAGTCTTGAGATTAGTACACCCCAAAAAGGTAATTCTTTCTATATTTTCTATATTATTAGGAATATCTATTTTAATTAAATCTCTACAATACTCGAAAGCACCTTCTCCTATGTTTTTTAATGTATTGGGAAGGACAATACTTTCCATTGCTCTACATCCATTAAAAGCAGCTGATGCAATTCCTTTTGTTCCATCTTTTATTTCAACACTTGCATTTTTAGCATTTTTCCCTTTGTATTCATAAAACACTTTGCCAAGATACACCTCACCATCTGGTTGTTCCTTCAACCATTTTGTATCCTCAAAGGCACCAAATCCAATTTTTTCAATGCTATCTGGTATTTCAATGGTTGAAAGTTTTGATTCCACATTATAATATACCATTCTAAAAGCATAATCACCAATACTTTTACACCCATCACTTATAACTAACTTTTCTAGTGCTAAAAATTTTTCTCCAGCAAAATCACCTATACTATTAACTGATTTAGGAATGTATAATCCTATAACATTATAGTCTGAAGAGCCTCCGCACCCTTTATAGAAACTTATTATTTCATTCACACTCGAAGAAATTACTAGATCTCCTTTTTCCTCTATTTTTATACGGTCAGTATCTAATACTCCATCTTTCACAGTCACCTCACCATCATCAATCAATTCTTGCCATGATTTTATCATTTCTGATGTTCCCGTCTTATATAGGCCTGGTCCAAGCTTGCTCCAATCAACAATATCACTAAAACTTCCATCTTGTCCAATGTTGTATTGGTGTTTTGTTTCTTCAAATGTAATAACAAGGTTGTCTCCGTCTGCTACTACAGATACATTTTCATTTGATTTTTTCATTTCTGTTTCAAGTTCACTTGCTGTAACTAAATCATCAAAGTTCTCTCTTGTTTTGCATGCTGAGTAGGCTAAGTTTATTTGCTCTTTTTCATGCCCTATTATTGTTTGCTCTCTTGCATCTTTCGCCTTCGTAACAATGCCGTTCTCGCCAAGTACTAAGTTCAAACTTATTCCTGCTAGAATTAATAGAACAACAATCGTGATTACTAATGCAATTAGTGTTATTCCTAAGTTTCGTCTCTTTTTCATTTAATCTTTCCTCCTAAGTTTTTTATTCTGTTTAAAGTATATCATTAACAAATTTTTCATGCAACAAAGTTGTCAATTTTTTAGCTTTTTTCAGCATATTTTTTCAACCATTTTGTTATTTTCTCCAACATAATGTTCTAATGTTTTATCTATTTTCCCATATTTCTACATTATAAACTTGTATTCCACTTTCTTGGAATACTTTACTTATTCTATCTGCTATTTCTTCCTTCTTTACATTTTGCTTCATTACCACTTGAAGAAAGCCTCCGCCACCGGCTCCACAAATCATCCTGCCATCTATTAAGTCATCACATGCATTTAAAATTTGGTCTATGCATGTGTTTGTGCATCCCGCATCTAATTTTTTTGATAGTTTCCAATGATCATCGAGTAATTTGCAAAATTCTTGGAAGTCGTTTTCTTCTAGGCTTTGTTTCATTTTGCATGCCATCATTTTTATTTTGTTTATTGTTTTGCATGTATTTTCATTGTTTATTATGTAATCGTTCATAATTTCTCGCAGTAGATTTTTTGCTATTCTTTGTTGTCCAGTATAAATTAGTACCATTCTTTCATTAATTTGTTTAATTATTTTTTCTGATAATTGTAGGCTCTCTATGTTGAATTTTTGCTTCTTTCCCGCTTCTGTGCGAGTATATTTTATACCTGGCAGTATTCCACCAATTTGATCTTGCCATCCACCGCAAGTTTCCATTAATTGTTCTTGTTCTAGCACTTTATAACATATTTTTTCATCTGATATTTCGACGTTAAAGAATTGATATATTGCTTTAATACATGCACCGGCAAGTATACTGCTCGTGCCTAATCCGGAACCTTTAGGTACCTGTGTCACATCAGTTTCTAAACATATTCCACAACCGATTCTTTGTATAACGTCTTCTATATTTTTGTCACTCTCTCGAATTACTCCGCTAATTACAAGTGCCGATTTTAGCAATATAAATTCATCATTTATGTTGCCGCAATCTTTTAATTCTTCTATGTTCTTAAATTCTTTTTCGATATTTAAGTCTATGCTTCTTAGTATTATTTTACTATCTTTTATTTCTTTTACACTGCATCTTATAGGCAATTTACCGTTTAACAAAAATGCGGCATTTAACACACTTCCTCCATTTTCGTTACAATATGGAGGTGTATCTGACCATCCTCCTCCAAAGTTGACTCTTATTGGCATTTCTACCGTGCTTTCTTTTCGATGCTTGTTGCTAATCCATGCACTATCATGTTGACTTATCATTTTTTCGATTTCGTCATAACACATATTTTCAAAATATCCACGCTGATACTTTTTTATTGTTTTATTAATTAATTCCAGTCCCATATATATTCTTAGCCTAACATACGGTTCTTCTTCAATGGCTTTTTTTTGCAAATTTTCTATTTGCAAATTTACATCAGGACTATTTAGCAATATATCTATATTCTTTTCTAATGGTTGTTTATCCATTATCTTTTTTATAAACTGCAGGCTTCTTATTTCTACTTCTAATAATTTATGTTGTTGAACTAAGTAATTTATATCACAGTTTTCAAAGCTTTCACTTAGACTTACTCTTGGTCTGCAAAAATATTTTTCCTCATCTGTTTTTGACGTTTTACCATTACAAATATTGTACAACTGCAATGCATAAAATACGCTATCCTTGCATGTATCACATGGCACATAAAGTTTAGCATTCCATAGTTCCATATTTTTATTGTTATCAATGTTAAGAAATTTCTCTTTAATAGAATTACCAAACAGTTTTGCTTCTTTAATGTTCTTCTTTGCATTATCTTCTATTCCCCATATTCTCGTAACATATTTACCATCTTTCTGCTTTAATGTGTTAATGCAAACATTGCATGGTACAACCACATTTTCCAGCTCGGCATTTGAAATTATGGAGTTCTTACCTATTTTGCAATTCATTATTTTACTATGTTCTATATAACATCCATCTCCAACAACTGTGTTCTCATCTATACATGAAGTATTTGTTGTGAAGCTTTTGCCTTTTATGTTACACAACACATTTCTTTCTAAATTCCAGTCATTAAATATTTCTTTTTCCGAATTTAGAAATTTAAGAAGTTCAGCATTTGTTCCCAGATGAATAAATTTTGATGGATATGTTTTTATTACTTTCATTGTATATTTTCCAAGCCTATTCCATATCTTTTTTCTACATTCGATTAATTCTTTTAAAAATTTACCTTCTGGCTGTTCTTTTAAATAAGATTCAAGGGTCGCCTCTTTAGATAATACATATACGAAATCATTATACAAACTTATTCTAACATTCTCATTTGCAAATTCATTAAATTTATCATTATTTGTTTTACCATTTTCCGAAATTAGATTATACAACTCCTCAACAATTTTAGAATTAAAATATACAGCTCCTGTATCTATATCAACAAATCCATATTTATTTACAGCATTTTGACTTTTCAGCACTTGTGCTGGCTGTTTATGCAAAAACTTTTCTACATTGTTATCTTTATCAGTCACAAAAACTCCATGACAAATTCCTTCTTCAATTGTTGCTTTCGTGGAAATTGCCGCACTATCAACATATTGCAAATTCACCTGAAAACAACTAAACAAAAATAGAACATCCCCAGATAATATTAGCATTCCCGCCTGCATTCTACTAGGAATAGCAGAATACGATATCAATATCTCATCAAAAATGGTGGAACTTCTTCCATCTGGCAATGTTCTCTGGATTGGAGCAAACAGCTTGCCTGACGCAGAATACTGTGGAATTCTTTTGCTATCCCCTCCAGAATGCAAAACCAAAATTTTTAGATTATCAATTTTTTCTTGTTCTTCCTTGATTCTCTTTATAACATTTAAAGTTGCACCACCAGAACCAATTCTCTTCCCTTTGATGTCTGCAACTACTATAAATTTCGTTTTTTGTGGCAGTAATCCAGCATTTTTTCTGCTGCTTATTTCAGACTCATAAAATTCGGCTTGCTCATCGTTTGAAGCTGTTACAACCACCCAATCCCACACATTTTCGTAATTTTTTTCTAATGTTTGCTTATAGTACATCCAGCTATCTTTATAAGTTTCTCTCATAAACGTTTCTTTATAATTCTTCATCATTTTCCCCATTAATATTATATTTTCCAAACAAATCCTCTATAAGCGATTTTATTATAAGTGCATTTCCCTTTACTTTTCCAACTTTTGTAGGATACTTTTTAGTATAGGGATATTCCCTATCGACTGGTATTTCACATGTTTTCATTCCAAGTTGATCGGCTCTGGTCGACAAATAAGTAGATAACTCATACGATTTGAATATTTTTCTAAACGGTTGCACTCTATTATCTTTCAAATATTTCATTGAATATCCTCTAAATAAATTAGTTGTATCTGTGTACTTCTTTTTACAAATAAAAGAAATTATGGGGGCATGAATACACTTGATGGCAAACAATCTTATTGGAGGAGTATTTCTTTCTGTTCCTCCTTTAATAAACCTGGAACCTTGAATATAGTCATAGCCTTCCTTTAGCTTCTCTATAAAATCTATTACTTTATTTATTCCATCTTTGTTATTTCCATCTATCGTTACTACTCCTGCATAATTTCTTTTAATTGCAAAATCAAATCCAGCTTTTAACGCCTCTGATTGTCTATATAATCCTTTTTCTTCCATCTCTATTAATGTATTTACATTGTTAGTTTGTAGAAATTCAATGTCTGTTGTGCCATCTGTAGAGCCTCCATCTAACAGTACAATATCTACTATATTAGTTACACCAGAGCTATTAGCCTTCTGTAATTCACTTGTTATTTTTCTTCCTTCATTATATATTGGAATACATAAACAAAAGTCACGCTCCTTTTTCTTCAATTGTTTAGTTGTATACAATGGTATGTCCATGTAATTTTCTCCTTATGTTTTATATTATAAATTCTGAAAAACTTGGCACACTTGCTAGTAAATATCCATAATCCTTAATCACAAAATATGCTTCCGCTTCTGATCTCAAATCAAACGCCTCTTCTGCTTCAAATTTATTAATTTTTGCTTTTGTTAGTTTTCGTGCTCCAGTTAGAAAATCTATAACAAATTCATTGCTTTCTTTTAGTTTTTTTAGTATCTTCTTGCTCTTATTATAATCACCTTTTTTATAATACATTATGGCTAGTGGTAACAACATAAAAGCAGAACCTTCGCTGTATTTTTTATATAGTTTCTCGGCATCTTCAAACCTTTCTAGTATAGTATATAATCCCATTAGCATGTATCTAATTCCTTGATTATCACTCTCATTTAATTCTAGCAACTCTTCGCCTTGCTTTATTGCATTTGTGTATCTTCCTAGGCTCATAAAAGTAAGCATATAATTGCGTTTAGTTCTCATGAAAGGTCTTGTTCCAATTAATCTCCAAAAACCTCCCATATTTTCTTCACTAAAATACTCTTCCTTATCAAGCCTTGCCTTTTCTTTATTTAAAGTTGCTTCATATCTTTCTAATTTCTTTATTGTTTTTTTCTCATGCTCTGTAATAAAATTTTCAGCATCAATATTTTCCGGATTTAACTCAAGAGCTTTTTTAGCTAGTTTTATTGCCTCTGCCTCATTAGGCTCATCATATGCCTCGAATAATAAATCGTCTGATTCCTCTTTTTTTCTAAATTCTTCACTGTAAAAATCCATATTTAATTTTTCCCTTTTATTTAATCTTTAATACTGTTACGCATTCCACACTGCTTGTGTATGGGAACATGTCAACTGGTTGTATTTTTTCTGCAGCATATGCTTCTTCCATTTTTGAAATATCTCTTACCATGGTTGCTGGGTTACAGCTTATGTATACTAATTTTTCTGGTTTTATTTTTAATATGTTTTGTATCGTTTTTTCGTCCAGTCCTTTTCTTGGTGGATCTACTATTATTGCCGTTGGAATTACTTTTTTCTTGTTTATTAATTCATCAAATGCAAATTCAACATCTCCACATATAAATTCTGCATTTTTTACTTTATTTATTTTTGCATTTTCTTTTGCATCTTCAATCGCTTGCTCAACAATCTCAATACCATAGACTTGTTTTACATATTTTGATGCAAATATTCCAATTGTTCCAATACCGCAATATAGGTCGAATAATGTGTCTTCTTTGCTCAAATTTGCTGCTTCTATTGCAGTGTTATAAAGTACCTCTGCTTGTATAGGATTTACTTGGTAGAACGACATCGGGGATATTTTAAATGTGTACTCTCCTAGCTTGTCCTCTATGTAACCATCACCATATAAGTTTACATTTTGTTTTCCCAATATAACATTTGTATTTTTATTGTTTATGTTTTTTACTATTGTTTTTACATCTTTATATTTAGTGCATAACATTTCCACTAACTTTTTTTCATTTGCTTTGCCAATTTCTTCATTTACAACTAATATACACATTATTTGGTTCGTGTATTTTCCAACTTTTATAACTATATGTCTTATTGCTCCGCTTTGCTTTTCTTCATCATATATTGATATTTTATTTTCTTTAATAAATTCTATTATGCTTCTGGCAATTTCTTGCGATACCTCAGTTTGAATTTTACAGTTTTGAATTGGTATTATTGTATGACTTCTTTGTGCAAATACACCAACTGTTGGATTACCTTCCTTATCTATTCCAACTGGAAATTGTGCTTTATTTCTATAGTTATACGGATTTTCCATTCCTATTGTTTTCTCTGCTTCAATTTTATTTTGTAATCCCTTATTTATTAAGCTTTGCACTGTATTTCTTTTTAAATTCAAAGTTGCATCATATGTCATATGTCTTAAATCACATCCACCACATCTTTGATAAGTGGTACAATCTGGTTCCACTCTATCTTCTGATGCTTCTAGAATTTTGATTACTTTCCCATACGCTTGTGATGATAAAACTTTTACAATTAGTACTTCACATTTTTCGCCTTTTAAAGCATTCGGAATAAAAATTGTGAAACCATCAACTTTAGCAATCCCTTCTCCTCCAAAACCATTATCAATTATATCTACTATATATTTTTCATTCTTTTTTACTGGAATATCTACTATGTACTTTTTACTCTTTTTTTCTGGAATTCGATTCATCTTTTTACCTTGCACAATATATTTAGGTTTTTGACGGTTTTACCTATAAACCACTTATTTTTATATTTTATCTTTTATATCCTTCATTTTCTTTTCTAATTTTTCTTCATCATCTTTTTCGTTTAAAATATCTTCTAAGTATGCTAAATCTAGTACACCTGCCATTTGTTCTAAATATTTATCTCCGTCATCCAAACCTAAGTCTTTAAATGTTTTCTCTTTCATACTGATTAGTCCCTTTCGTGTTTTACAAAAAAATTTCATATAAAGTATATCATAAAACTTTACTCTTTAAAAGCCTTTTAAAATTTTGTTATAAATTTTATATTTTTTTAATTTTATACTTGACAATCAAAACATTATTGTGCTATTATAATTAAGTGTTAAGAATAACATATGCGGATGTGGCGGAATTGGCAGACGCGCTGGTCTTAGGAACCAGTGTCAACGACGTGGGGGTTCAAGTCCCTTCATCCGCACCAGAATGAGATACTAATTTATAATTGGTATCTTTTTTTGTTTTCTTAGGTAACCTTTAATAGCCTTACTAAATCTTCACCTGAACAAAAAAATAACAGTTAGTATATTTTATTAGCATTTTATCTGGGAATACATTCAAATAAGATTAAAATTCATTTGATTTAAAAATTAAAATAATTATGTAATTTCAAAATATGATTAAAATTTTGTTTACTATTAATAACATTAAGTATATAAATTGTATCTGTATTTTCTGATATGTAATACATTATTCTATATTTAGAATATTGTGAACTACTATATATAATTTCTCTAAAAGAACTATCCATTATTTCGGGAATTTTTTTCCCAATGTATGGTAAATCTTCTAAATCGTGAATACGAAAAAGAATTTTTTTATTTGTTTCAATTGCATTTTTCAAAGAATATTGATAATTATAATAATAAATATCAATAAGCGACTGCTTAGCCAAGTCGTCTACTACTATTTTCATGTAATTCCTCCATTTCCTTTTCAAGTTTTTCCAATGATATAGTTCTTCCATTTTTTATATCATCTACCCCTTTAGCAAGTCCAATAAAAACATATAAATCATATAACGAGCCATAAAAAGTTCCGTCGTCTGTTGGTGCTTCTTTTAGCATTTCACTAATTTTTTTCATAGATATATTTTCTCTTATACTCATAAAATCACAATCCTTTCACACTAATTAAATTTCATTTCCAATTAAAGACCTTATACATTCTTTATCGTTTTCAGACAAATCATCAACTCCATAAGTATAAACATACTTTTGGGTTACTTCTTTTAAGATTTCTTTTGTATCTTTTTTCAAAGCTTCTTCGTCAATATTATATGGCAAAGACTCAATTATACTAACAAACTTTTCTCTTATCGGTGACATAGCAAAAACTCCTTTCTTTAAAATTTATAATAGTATACCATAATTACCAAAAAATTACTACAATTTTAATTAGAGAATTCTTAAAGTTTCATACACATTACTAGAAATTGCAACGTATTATGACTTTATAGTTTATTATATGATAAAAGTTGCAGAAATTTTATTAAAAAGCCCCGCCCTGGAACGAGTCCCGGGCGGGGTAACATTGAATTGGTTGTGTCAGATTTTATGCAGTGCGTTTGGTTGCCTTTCTTGCCTTATAAATGCACGCATGTGCATTGTTCCAGCAATCCTCGATGAAGAACACCTTTCTTACTTCATCAGTGGCAATCCCCTTATTCAGCTCTCTCATGACTCGGCGCAAGTCAAAAGGTTTGTAGTTGTCCAGCCATTCGATCTCTGTGAATTCGCCATACCGACTGATTTTCACGTCTCCGTCGACAGTGTGGAACACCGCCTCGGAATAATATGATTCCTTGCCTTCCTTCTCGTTGAAATCAAACTCATATTCCGTAAAAGAATAGGTACCACTTATCACGCTGGTAAAAAAATCGATTTCAGAAAGCTTCCTGAACTCCTGCCAGCACCTTTCATGATACACTTTACCATGCGCCTTCACACAAGGGTTGTTTTTCACATCATGAATTGTGATAGTTTGTCCACAACAAGGGCAAACCGAATGGGGGGCCGGAATAGTGTAAGCAAACTGACCAAACATACAGGTCTGCTCGTTACTGTTCTTGAAATATTGGAATATTTCAACATCCTCATTGAATTGAGTCCTGTCTGTTGTAAAAGCCACTCCACCAGCACATTCGAGTTTTATGTATCCAAACAAGACGAACTCGTTCAGCATATCCTTCGGATTTGCTTTGTGGAAGATCTTCCGGTTTTTGATCATCTGGCTTAAGGTAGACAAACTCTAGAGAGATTCCTGAATGCCATTAACCGAATCAAAGCTGGTTCTTGGTACGTCAAACATTCTTTCTTCGTACGTAACTTCTGCTTTCAATTCAAAGTTGTTATCGTTCTTTTCTCTTCTGAATGCTTCTTCCTTAAACTCAATCATCTTGCACTGCTCTTTGGAAAAAAACGGCTGACCGTAGATATCGAAACCTGCCGGAACAACTTTTTCACCGTTCACAGTAACTTTTACCGTTTCCGGAATTGCTAATTTTTTAAGCCACAGGCTTCCCCTTTCTCCGTTGCTTGTTTTTACCAAATTAATCCGTCTTTTTTCAATGTTTTTCATACTTATTGCCTCCTAATATTCAATATATCGAAACTTCGGAGGCTCATGCCTCCCGAAATCTCGGACGGCATAAAAAAGTACCATCTATTTAATTATACTACATTTTTCCATATATTTCAACGTTTTCAGCCCTTTTATTTTATGTATACTTTATTTTAAAAAAATTAGATTCCTCATTGAAATCTAATTTTTATCTTTTTATTTATCAAACATTTTCAATATTTCTTCTTCGTCTTGTACTCCTATACTTGTTCCAAGTACTTCACCATTTTTTATTGCAACAAATGTTGGTATGCTCATCACTCCAAATTTTTCTGCTAAATCTGGCTCTTCATCTACATTTACTTTGCATACTTTTATTTTTCCTTCATTTTCGTCTGCAATTTTTGCTACTACTGGCATCATTGCTCTACATGGTCCACACCAAGTAGCCCAGAAGTCTATAAGTACTGGAATAGTAGATTTTTCTACTTCTTCACTATAGTTTTTGCTTGTTAAATTTACTTCACTCATATATCTAATTTTCCTTTCTTCTCAATTTATTAATTATTACTAATCCTGCTTTTGTGCCTTCATACACAGCCTTAGATATTTGAAGTATTCCTCCTGTGCAGTCTCCACATGCATATATGTTTTCTATGCTTGTTTGCATCTCATCATTTACCACAATATTGTTGTTTTCAGTTTTTGCACCTAATTTTTTTGCGAATTCTAAGCAGCCCGCTGTTCCTTGTGCAATGAATACTCCATCTATTTTCTGTGATGAGTCGTCTTCAAATTCTATTTCTTCTATTTTATTCGAACCTCTAAATTCACGTATCTTTTTGTCATTTATCTGTACATCGATACTTCTATTTTCTATTGGTTCTTTACCATTTGTTAGCATTGTTACTGATTTTGCAATAGGTAGTAACTCTTCAATTTCTCCAATTGCATATTCTCCATTGCCTAGCACTGCTACATCTTTATTTCTATAAAATGGTGCATCACATACTGCACAATAACTTACACCTTTTCCTTCAAATTCTTGCAGCCCTTTCATGTTTGGACTGTTTCTATTTACTCCTGTTGCAATTACTACTATTTTTGCAATATACTTTTCATCTTTAGCTTGATTTGCAACCATTACCTCGAATCCATTCTCGGCATACCTTATCCCAATTACTTCTTTTTTTACTAATTCTATACCTAAATTCTTCGCTTGTTTCTCACCTTTTTCCACCAACTCTTTTCCTGAGATAGGCGTTTCAAATCCATAATAATTTTCTATTTTCTCTGTTCTTGTTAGAGTTCCTTCTCCTTTAGAAATTATTAAAACTTTAAAACCTGCTCTTTTAATATATATTCCGGCTGTAATTCCAGCAGGGCCTCCTCCTATTATTATAACATCATACATAAAAAGTATTCCTTTCTCACATTATTTAGTCCAATAAATCATATATGTTTTCAAATTTATAGCCTTTTTCTTTTAAATAAGAAATCAAATCTGATAGCATTTCATATGTCAGTATTTTATCGCTTGAATCATGCATCAATATTACAACACTGTCTTTTTCTCCCATAGTATCTTTTACGTTTTGTAATAAGGCTTCTTTAGTTTTTGCTCCTGCTGCGTCTGAACTCAGGCTATTCCAGTCTAAATGCATAATTCCATTTTCATGAAGTAATGCTTTGGAATTTTGTTTTGCCTCATCATAATATCCTCCATTCGAACCACCTGGGAATCTAAACAATTTTGACATATATGAATTATTTCCTAACGCTTTTCTTATTGCATCTTCTGTATAATTATATTCGTTTAATGTGGCCTCTGGTGATGCATATACTGTAGAATATTTGTGTGAATAGCCGTGATTTGCTACATAGTGTCCTTCATCAAACTCTCTTTTTACTAAATCTGGATAGTTGTTTACATTAGTTCCTAGCGTAAAAAAAGTTGCCTTAACATTTTCCTTTTTTAGCAAGTCTAAGATTAGTGGTGTTACCGTTTTAGATGGACCGTCGTCAAATGTTAAAAATACTCTTTTTTCACCAGTAGAACGATAAATATGTTTTATTCTATCTTTTTCTTCGTCAGTGAAAGCCCTGCTAGTTTGCTCTATTCTTTTATTAATTTCTGCTTGTTTTGCAAGTTCTTCTTGTCTCTGTTTTTCCTCTTCTTCTTTTCTAATTTGAGCCTGTTGTTCCTCATATAATTTTGCTTGTTTTTTTACTTCATGATGTTCTGCAAGCCTTATTCCAGAAATGGTTGCTAAAGTAACAAGAAGAATTAATAAAATAATGCAAACTGTCACCTTTTTCTTATTCAATCCTCTTCTAATAATTAAATCGTACATTTTCTACCTCTCATTTTTTTCTTATTCTATCATATGCAACTTTTATTTACAATATTCTACAATTTTTATTATAAATTTTCCATGCAATAATTTAATAGAAGATTCATCATACTTTTCTAATGAACGAAACCAAATAGCAATAATTTATATTTTTTTAAACGAAACTGGAAGTGCGCCTTTTGAGGGGGCGTTAGGAGCCCCGACCAAGCACGATATGTTGATGCTTTATAAAAATATAAATTATTGCTTAATTAATTGATTAATTTATTCATCCTTAGAAGTATTTATTTTTAGTAATTTGAATATTTCCACTATTACAACTGGTGCAATTACTAATGCTATTGTTTCAACTATTCTATCCATTGGAAGTACTGGAATACTGAATATTGCTCTTAAAACTGGAATTGCAAGTATTACTAGCATAAGCATTGCAGATGCTCCAATAGCCCAGAATAATTGCTTGTTTCCACCTATTCCTATCTTAAATATTGACTCTTTGTTGTTTCTTATGTTAAATACATGAATCAATTCTGAAAATGCTAAAACAATAAATGTCATTGTCTGACCAATTTCAACTCTTACTTGTTCTTGTGTTAATCCTTCTATTACTGGTGGATTTGGAGTGGAAATTCCAATTACAAATGCAGCAAGTGATAGAAGTCCTATCATTATTCCTTGGTAAATTATACGCCATGTCATACCTTTTGTGAATATTCCAGAACTTGCCTTTACTGGTTTTCTCTTCATTACATCTTTATTTGCTGGGTCAAATGCAAGCGCTAAAGCTGGCAATGAGTCCGTTACTAAGTTTATCCATAATATGTGTATTGGTAATAATGGTTCTATTAATCCAATTGGAATTCCAAACTTTGTTGCTAAGAATGGTGTTAGTAAAATTGCAAAGAACAATACTATTACCTCTCCGACGTTACTTGATAATAAAAACTGTATTGCTTTTATTATGTTGTCATAAATACGTCTGCCTTCTTCTACTGCTGAAACAACTGTTGCAAAGTTGTCATCTGTTAAAATTACGTCTGCTGCTTCTTTTGCAACATCTGTTCCTACAATTCCCATCGCACAGCCAATATCTGCTGTTTTTAGGGCTGGTGCATCATTTACTCCATCTCCAGTCATCGCAACTATTTCTCCATGAGCCTGCCATGCCTTAACTATACGCACTTTGTGTTCTGGAGAAACTCTCGCGTACACTCTTATATTTTCTACTCTTTGAATTAATTCTTCTTGCGACATTGCTTCTAATTGGCTTCCTGTTATAGCATCTTCGCCGTCTTCTAAAATTCCAAGTTCTTTTGCTATTGCAACAGCAGTCACCTTATGGTCTCCTGTTATCATTACTGTTTTTATTCCTGCCGATTTACACTTTGCAACAGCAACTTTTGCCTCTTCTCTTGGAGGGTCAATCATTCCAACCATTCCTATATAAATTAGGTCTTTTTCGATTGTTTCCATCTCTTCTTTTGATGGCATGTGGTCTATTTGCTTATATGCCATTGCAAGTACTCTTAAAGCATTCTCAGCCATTTGGTTGTTGAATTCATCTATTTTCTTCTTATATTCTTCAAGATTTTCTCTGACCTCTCCATCAATCTGGTATTTGCTACATCTTGCTAGTAATTCATCTACTCCACCTTTTGTGTAAACCATATATTGGTTGTCATTTACCTTGTGAACTGTTGTCATCAATTTTCTATCTGAATCAAATGGAACTTCTTCAACTCTTGGCATTTGATCAAACAGAGCTGGAGTAAAATCCAATTTAAATCCCATATCTATAAGTGCTGTTTCTGTTGGATCACCTGTTAATTGCTTGTTTTCTCCTATTTTTGTATCATTACACAACATCGAAATATAAACAAGTCTTCCCAATTCTTCATTTTCTTTATTAGTATCCACTTTATCGATGTCTATTATTCTGTTATTATAAAATAATTTTTGTACAGTCATCTTATTTTGTGTAAGAGTTCCTGTTTTATCAGAACATATAACAGTAGCACTTCCAAGAGTTTCAACAGCTGGTAATTTCTTTACTATTGCATTTTTCTTTACCATTCTTTGAACACCAATTGCTAAAACTATTGTAGAAATTGCTGCAAGTCCCTCTGGAATTACTGCAACAGCTAAACTTACAGCCGTCATAAACATATCTAGTGGTTCTTTTCCTTGTAACAATCCAATAATAAAAATTACCACACAAATTGCAAGCGAAGCAATTCCTAGAGTCTTTCCTAACTTGTTTAATCTACGTTGTAAAGGTGTGTCAGATTTTTCCGTATTATTTAAAATTCCAGCAATCTTTCCAACTTCTGTATTCATTCCGGTCTCAACAACAATTCCTTGTCCTCTACCATACGTAATCAAGCTAGAAGAAAATACCATGTTGGTTCTATCTCCAATTCCAACATCTTCGCTATTTATTGTAGTTACATATTTATCAACAGGCACAGATTCTCCAGTTAATGATGTTTCTTGAGACCTTAAATTTACAGCTTCTGTTATTCTCATATCAGCTGGAACATAATCGCCTGTTTCTAGTACAACTACATCTCCTGGAGCCAATTCCTTTGATGGTACTATCGTTATTTTTCCATCTCTTATTACTTTGGCAGAATAACTACTTAATTTCTTAAGTGCCTCGAGTGATTTTTCCGCTTTATCTTCTTGAGCCACACCGATTATTGCATTAACAATTACAACAACCATTATGATTATTGAATCTGTTATGCCTTCTCCATTAATATGTCCTACAACACCAGAAACAACGGCTGCAATAATTAAAACAATTATCATAAAATCTTTAAATTGCTCTAAGAATTTTACAATTAATGGCGTTTTCTTGCCTTTTTCCAGCTCATTTAATCCATATTTTTGTTTTCTCTTTTCCACCTCTTCTGCAGTCAAGCCTAACGTGTTATTCGTGTTGAGCTTTTTAACCGTCTCTTCAGCCGATTTGTTAAACCAATTTTCTTTTTCCATAACCTCATCCTTTCCAAGGGCAATAATTTCTTATGTACTTTATCCTGAATTTTGCTATTAGCTTTACCATAAAGCTTTATTATAACACTGATTCAAAATTCATAAATAAAAACTAAAACTTTATATTTCTTTTAAATTTAATCTTTTTTTATTTATTATGTACAAAAAAACAAGACTTTAAAAGAAATTCGCCCTAAAACATTGTAAATTTCTTTAAAAGTCTTGCTTACCACTCGTGGTTACTAGCCATGCTAAAAGCCGTGATGTTGACTAGTAGTTATCAAGCTACTCCCTTTTAATTTACGGATATCTTATCATTTTTATCATTAAAAATCAAGTACTATTGGTGGAACATTTTTGAAACGTAGCAGAAATTGTACACTAGTTGAAAAACTTTTTATACATGCAGACTTAAAAATATTTTATAGAAAACCATTATTTAGAAAAATAGATGAATTAGCAAATATACCGAATTTTTTACATTAGTAAAAATTTTGCAACATCAAATTTGACTATTTTATGTAAATATAGTAAAATAAAGGTGTCCGATTTTTAATCATGTAACAAATTGCACGATTAAACTCACCAATTAACAAACTTGTTAAAGGAGACAAGAAAATGGTTAATTACACTTTAGGCGACCTGATTCACGACTCTTTCAGAGTCACACATGGCATGATTGCTGTTTTTCCAGAAACAGGTCATGAGGTTACTCTAAGCGTGGATTTCTTTATCGCGAAGTTCAATGGCCACTATTCGGCAAATAACTCAACGACGATTGGATTTATCTGCCAAAACCGGTACTATGTGACTCCGTACACTGCACGAGCCATTGCTACTCTTGTTGAAAACGGCTTCATAGAAACTAGTTTCTATGTTCCTTTCTCCGCCTCGGATTACCCGAAGCGTGAAGCAAAACGGTGGAAGTTCTTGCAGGAAAAGGCCAAAAAAACTCCTGAGGAAAACTTCTCGGCAGAATGTGAAAAATTCTGCAACGAGCACCACATTGGAGCTTTGCCTCCTCTTGTGATGAAAAAGAGCTTCATGATCCCGGTAGAGGGACTGCGAGTAAAGCATGTAGTTTATGAAACTCATACTTACCCAGTAATCACTCAGTTCAAGCTTGACACCCTGGCTCGTGACTCGCTCGGCACCTATTACATGAACAACGGCATTGTCGTGTTTGTTTATCGTGATGGGCACACTTACGTTACCAAGGGTTACAAAGTAATTCAATACTTGAACAATGCAGGATACCGTGAACGGTGTATGTTCGTACCGTTCTCTAACGGCGAAGAAATCATGAATGAGGCTTTCCGGGCAAAGTGGGAAGCCATTCGCAAGTGGCGCTAAAGTTTAGCCATTTTACAAGATTAGTTGTTTACTTATCTTGTAGCAAGAAGACCAGCCGTTACAGCTGGTCTTTTTGTTTTATCTTTTATTATAACTTAGATTTTATAAATATCAATATTACTATTGTAATTTTTATTCATTTACTTTATAATACTAATAAATGCGGGTATAATTTAGTGGCTAGAATATCATGCTTCCGACCTGATTGCGCGAGTTCGATTCTCGCTACCCGCTCCATTTGAAATCAACTTACGGACTAATTAAAGTTCGTAAGTTTTTATTTTATATAAATACTATAAAAAAAGAGAAAAAAATATCAAAATAATTTCATCCTCTTTTTATATATTTTTAAATTTGGGATTAAAATTTGTGTCTAGCCAGCACTGAATTTGTACTTCCACACAAATTCTACTATAGAAAATTTCATCCTCATATTATTAAAAATTAAAATTTAAATATACATAATTATCCATATTGTAAGATAAATTGTTTTTTATCATTTTGTTAGCAAGTTTGCAACATTTTGAAATTCTTTTACCATTAAATAATGGATCAATATATCTAATCTTTGCCCCATGATGCACATAATAGATGTTTTTTGGTTTTTCTTTTGATATTTTCACTTTCTTAGCATTTTTCCAGATATTGAATATGTCATTATATTTAGAAGATTCTATAATATCTATTACTTCACTTTCTTTTAATTCATATAAATCCTTTTTAGAAATTTTGTTTTCATCACTTAATTTTTTTAGAATATCAGCAATTAATTGCATAGAATATCTAGTTCTATCTTCACGATATATAACGGATAATCGGCTCGTAACCTTAACAAAGTTTCTGGCAATTTTTTTAGTTTTAAATCCTAATTCAATTTCTTTTTCTTCGTTAGTTTGTATTTCAATATCATCATATATTTCTTTAATGATTTCTGAATCTAATAATCTATAAGTAAATAAAGCATTTGATAGTGAATATTCTAATCTATCAGCAGATAATTTAGGTGTATCATTATCAGCAATAGGATATAAATGATAATTATCTATTTCTGATATTTTAATATTATCTCTTTTTAATAAGGTCATAATTTCTTTTGAATTTTTTATTATTTCTGTTGTCAAATCTTCTGTTGATTCTTGAGTCATATAATCTCCATTAAGAAAATCTATACAATGCTTAAATGCAGGTGTTGCTATATCGTGAAATAATCCAGATAAAGTTTGTTTTTTATCATGTGTAAAATGCCAAACAATTAAAGCAACTGCAACAGAATGGTCTAGACTTGAAAAGAAAAAATCACTTTCAAACAAGTTTGAATATATAGTACCACAAGTAACACTAATATATTGTTGTGATAACAATTCCTTTGTGTCTATATATTCATTTAACCATTCTGGAAAATTCGATTCTAATATTTTAAAATATTTTTTTATTTCTGTATTTAAATTATCATAATATTTTTTCATTTTTTCACGTCCTTACATTGTAAACAGGCTTTACACAATCTTTTGCAATTTAGCATTCAATCCAAGTTGATTTTTTCCTTATATTTTTTTCTAGCTAATTTTGCTTTTTCATTTACATTTAATAAATACAAATTTACCACCGACATAATTTCGACTCTAAAAATTTAAATTATAATTATTATACTATAAATTAACAAAATTCTCAATATTTCCGTGGTATTTAAATAATAAATTATATATAATAATTTTAGAAATGAAACATAGTTCGTAACCTGTTGCTCACCGGCTCCATATTATCATATAAAGATTCTATTCATTTTGCATCATATCAAATTTTCTTTCATAATCCCTTGTGTCTGGATATGCCATATAAACCTGTGAACTGTTTCTTTTTAAGTATTCTATTATCTCATACACATCAATCCAAATCTGATTGTTTCCATCTTTTTGTACTTCATTAAATATAAGTTGCACTCCAAAATGCAAATGCGGAATGTTTATATTATTCACATTTTCATGGCTACTATAGCCTGTCATTCCTAGATATCCTATCACATCTCCGGCTGTTACAATTTGTCCTTCACATAAATCTTTTGCATAAGGGTGGTCTTTTCGTAGATGTGCGTAATAATAATATCTTTTGCCATCGAAACTTCGTATACCAACTCTCCAACCACCATATTGATTCCACCCTAAAGCTTCAATATAGCCAGATTCTACAGCTACAATAGGTGTCCCAATACTTCCGTAGTAAATCATTTCCTAAATGTACTCTTCTATATCCATAAGACCTTGCAGAACCAAAATCCTTATAGTGGCTAAAATAATAATTTTTAGCTATAGGAGAAAATGCTTTTAAGCCATATTTTTTTACATATTTTTTGTTGCCTTGTTCATCTACAGTTGCTATTTCATATTCTCCAATATATTCATGGAAAATGGCATCATAACTCTGAAAAAAATAATTGTAATGCTTCATATTTGCTGTCAACTCGTTCATAGTCTTCCCTTCGCGTAAACTGTTTAATAAATTTTCTAAATCTTTATCTTTAAATAAAGATAGTTCTCCGCCATACTTGCATCCTAAATATGCCATTAATTCAATCCAATTAAATTGTATTTGTTCATTATTAACATGAGAATTAATATCAGTATCGGCTAATTTTTTCAGCACTACGGCAGTTCCTTTAAAATCCACCCACTTTATATATGATTTTTCTTTTTCTAAATCTTCCACTAGTTCTTCAGTTGATATATTTGACATCTGGTTTAAATATTCTGCTCCTACAACATTTGAATTAATTATACTATTTACAGAATTTGTTTTTGTTAATCTATTTATGATATTCGTGTTACAGCTTATTGTTGCAATTATGACTATTAATATAAAAATTAAACAAATCAATAATATTTTCTTAAATGATATGGCTCTAAAAAATTTAAACACATCAATACCTCCTAAACATATAATAAATATATTAGTGTATTGATGTTTTATGCTTTTAAGATTAATAGTTAATCTATAAATTCTGCCATATTTTTAATTTCATATTATACTTTCTATTTTCATTTATCACAAGAGCCCACAAGTATGCTATAATTATTAATATTGCTATGTTTTTGTATTCTAATATGGCAAAACTTGCAAATGCGGTTAAAATTATTACCACTACATTTGATATTTTATTTGTAATTACATAAGCTGTAAACAATCCATATTTTATATGTACTATTGCCTTCAAAATTCGCCCACCATCAAGTGGATATATTGGTAACATGTTAAATATAAATATCAATAAATTTGAATATATCAATAGTTCTATTGACACGCCTGCTATCTCTGAAATTACTGTTATCTTGTAGCATATTATTGAAATTGCCATAATAATTAAATTTACAAATGGTCCTGCAAAAGCAATTATGGCTTTTTTTAATGCAAGCATATTACCATTCTTTATTTTTTTATTATAATTTTTACAGTCATTTTTGAATTTTACAGAAAAACCAGTTGGTATAATAGATATAGATTCAGGCTTGAACCCTAATATTATTCCAGCCATTACATGTCCCAATTCGTGTATTAACGCTAGACACATGAGTAGTGCGTATATTTTTATTTGCCTTGTTATTAAAAATATCAACAAAAAAAGAAAGACCTTCAAATTAATTTTTATTTGCATAATATTATCCTTTCTAATTATTTTAGCTCTGCCATTATAAACTTCCCAATATCAACTCTGGATTTATAAATCTATCATCTCTTCGTATTTCAAAATGTAGATGTGGACCAGTAGCCCTACCTGTTGCTCCAACTTTTGCGATTACATCTCCTTGCTTTACTGTGCTTCCTTCTTGTACTAGAAGTTCACTACAATGAGCATACAATGTAAGCACTTCTCCACTTTGAATGCGTAAATGTTTGCCATAATCCCCTTCTTCAGAGTATTGTACAACTGTTCCGTCCATTGCAGATACTATGTTGTCTCCCATATTTCCTGCTATATCTAAACCTTTATGGTTTGCAGTTACAATTTCGGTTGGAGTTCTGTTTCCAAACCTTGAAGTTATAACTCCTTTTATTGGCCAGATTATGCTCACATTTTGTTTTACATAGTCCACATCTTGTTCTTCTTGCGATTTTTCTTCTTCAGGTTGTTGAGTTTCATCGGCTCCACCAACTGCAAGCTGTGTTGTGTCATTATTTGTCACTTCTATACTTGCATCATTTTGCGAAATCTCAGAATTATCAACATTTTCATTATTAGCTTCACTAGTATTTTCACTAGACTCCGCATTACTATTTTCAATGTTAGTCTCCTCCGTATTTTGGTCTTGAGCTTCCTCATTCACATTATCATTTTGTTCATTATTCACACCCCAATTAAATTTTTTCTGCAAATTCAAAAAAAATTCATTTGATTTATTATACAAATTTTCTATGCTAATATCATAAGACAAAACCTCTTTTGTTTTATCCACCATATCTTTTGAAAATAAATAATTAGAATATTGAAGCATATATATGCAAGTATAAATTATCACGCACACAATCATTTGAATAATCATCTTATTAATCATTTTGCCTTTTATTTTTCTAGTCTCTTGTGGCTGATATCTGTTTCTCGTTTCACCGCTTCTATATAGGCTCTCTCCATTTCTATTGTTATATCTTCTTCTACTATATATTTCCTCTGCTCTTCTAATGCGCTCCTCTTGGCTAATAGATTTTTCCATAAAAAAACACCTCTTCCTTTGTGTTTATCTTTTTATAGATTTATATTCCAAAGGTCAAGGTTTTATTCGTTTACATTATTTCTTTCAAATAAATATAGCAAGTAATATACTTATTATAGTTGTCATTGCAAGAAAAACATTTAATTTTTTTGTCTTTTTATACGATTTTTTTAATCTATCTATCTTTCTATCTGCCAAATTATCTTCTATTCTTTTTATATAATTTGAGACTACAATTTCCGCTTCTTTTATCACATATTTTCTGTCTTCCTTTTTCACATTTTCAATTTTCTTTAATGACTCTGTTTTTATATCTCCATAAATTATCCCGTTATTACCAGTTTTACAATTAGAAACATCTTTATTTGCATCAAACTCAGATTCTTTCATGTAATCTGCTACCTGCTTTTTATCTTTTACAACTAATATAGCCTCGGCTATCAAGTTAGAAGGAAGATTTTTTAATATAATTACATTTCTAGTATTTTCTTTACTCATTATGTACCTCCTATATTTTATATAGGAATTATTGCCATAATCAGTTTTTTTATACTTTAAACAAATTCAAAATTTTAAAAATAATCTTGCATGCCATATTTTCTACAAGATTCGTCGAAACATTTTCAAGTTCTTGTATATTTTGTTTTATATCATCATAGTTTTTTCCAACAATACCTCTTATTGATATATCTCCTATTAATTTTTTTCCTGTATTTACACCACTTCCAGCACATAATGTTGTATTATCTATTAATATTTTTCCTATATTTTGATTGCTTCCAAGTGCTGAATCTATTGTAATTATTGTTGTATAATATTCTTTGTTGTAGTTTATATGTTTTGCAATTTCTATTAAATCATTATATCCTATTGGCTTTTCTAGTGTTCCCAATACTTTTACATTATTTCCAATATCAGATTTATTTCTTTTCAAAAAAGAACCTATTAATGGTCCTAAACTATCACCTATTAATTTGCTATCTCCAATACATAAAATGAGAATTTCCTCCAAAACTACCTCCCAAAAACTTTATGATTTATAATTTCATTTTTTTATGTCTCTATCTCTACTTATTACAATATTCACATTTTTGCTATACAAATACTCTTTATTAATTTTCTCTGAAAGCCCTGCCACATCATTCGATACTATTATTGTATTGTAGTTTTTTCTTATTAATTCATCTATTTTATTATCAACATTTTCTGTACTATTCACAGAAAACACGTCCATTCCAAAACTTGTTGGAATTTTAAAGCTTTTATTATCATTATCTAATTTTAACCATGAAATTTTCATAAAAATCACCAATACTATTTTGTAAAGAATTTCTTATATTATACACAAAAATAGAGTTTCAACAAAAATACTCTGCTGAAACTCTTTATATATCTATATATTATAAAAATATGTTGCTTCTAAATCTGCTTCATTTAATAATAACGCTATTGGATATTTTTTGTATGCTTCTCCAATTGTTCCATACAATTCCTTTGGCTCAGTGAAACCCATATGCCAGCGAATCGCATATTTTTCTTCATTTGTCAATTTCATGTATTCTGTAATCATCATTACAGATTTTTCACCATGCCCATATGGTATTGTATCTTCAACAGCATAATATGGAACTTTCTCCCATTCTCCTCTTGCATTTTTTGCATTTCTATAATCTACTTTATAGTAATTTGTTTTGCAAATGTCGTGTAAAAGTGGAGCAATTATAATTGTATCTTCTGGGGTTGATAATCCACTCGCCTTTATTTTTTCTTTAAATATTTCATATACTTTCATGCTATGTTCTAGAAGTCCACCCTCATAATTTCCATGAAATCTTGTACTTGCTGGTGCTGTATAAAAATCTGATTTTTCTAAGAAGTTTAGCAAATTTTCTATTCCTTCTCTCTTTGTTGATCTCAATAATTCAATAAATTCCTCTTTCATAATTTTCTACCTTTCTCTAAATAATATCCCAGTTGTAATTCTTTTTCAACGCCTATCTAATAAATTCTTTGTCTTCGCAATATGGTATATCCGTTTTTTCAAAGCTCCATGGCTCATTTGATGCCATTTTTCTCCATAATGTTGCATATGGCTCTTGAGTAAATTCTTTTGTTAATTTGCTCAAATCTTTTTTTGGTAATACTGTTAATGGGTCTATCGTGTAATCTAATCCCGTTTCTTCTGTGTTAGATTTTCTAATTTCTACATGTAAGTGTGGCACTCTTGAGCCTCCGCTACAACCCGTTATTCCTATTACCATATCACGTGTAACTTTATCGCCTGGCTTAACATAAAACTCTCTTAAATGCCCATACACTACTCTTCTGCCATCATTATTTAGTATTTCTACCTTATTGCCATAACCATCGTTGAAGGCATCAAATCCTTCTGTGGTAGTACCATCAAATTCTGCAAGTAATACAGTTCCATCTGCTATTGGATGCGCTTCTGTCCCAATGTCTGCTGTTATGTCAAATCCAGAATGTGCTCTTTGTTTAAATAAAACATAGTGGTTCTTTCTAATACCATATTTATCATGTTCTGTTACTTTATACTTTGGCTCTATTGGCCATGAATATTCTTGTTTAATATTATTCATAATTTTATATTCTCCCTTCATATTCTAAGTTAAAAAAGAATTAAATTTTTGCAAGGAAAATGAATTTTCAAAGTTAAAGGCACATACTTGCTGTATGTAACCACATTTTTTAAACTGATATAATCAAATTTGTAATTATCTTTCAATTTCCTCTTCTAGCTCTTTTATTCTCTCATTAAGTGAAATAATTTTTTCTATTTTTCTTTGTTTAAAATTTATCTTTCCATTATACGTCTGAGCTGTTCTAGCTCTTTTTAGCCTTGATATTTCACGTTGTTCATACCCTAGTTGTTTCTTTAATATTTCAATTTCTTCACTAGCAGGTATTGCTATACCTTCTGGATTATATCCATACAAGACTGCAACTTTCTTTTTTATATGGTCTAAATATTTTTTATACTCATCTCTTCCTACTCTACAAATGTGAACCTCTCTATCTCTGCCATCTCTTCTTTTTACATATAAGCTGTCTGTTAAACCAAAAAATTCAGATACATATTTTGATGAAAGATTATCTCTGTGCAATGTTGAGCATAAAAATATTTCTTGCTCACTCTCATTTTCAAAGAATTGTTCCATATGTTTTGTAATACCTTCTAATAACAAAATTCTTGCAAGCCCCGACCTTCTATCTCGTGGGTCTGTTATGTATGTGTCTAATTCTATTGAGTTAGATGGTTTTGCCGTATAATATTTTTTTACATTAAATTCTGGTTTTTCGTGTATTACTAATGGACCTTTATGTAATATTTTTTTATACTCTAGTTCTTCTTTTTCTCGCCCTATTATCGTTTCTAGTTCTCTTGCCTCAACATCATTTGGTTCTACGTCCTGTTTTCCAAACTCTTTTGCAATATCATCAGCAGTAATCCAGTAAAACATATCATATCTTTCCATAACACCAGTATGAATTTTATCTTGTTCTTGCATATATTCTGACATATACTTATTTAGTAATTCTCTAAGTACACTCTTTTCGTGAAAATGATTGTTTTCTTCATCTACTTCATGTTTCAAAAACGCAATAATATTTTCTCCATATTGTGGAAACTCTGCTAAAATTTTTGCTTTAGCATATTTAAAAGCCTGTACTTTCAGCTTATAAATACTTAACATGTCTCTTCTATAATCTTGCAAGGTTTTGTACTTGTTTTTTACGTATTGATTATAATCATCTCCATATTTGAAATATTTTGTTATATCATTGTACGTAAACGGTTGTTGCCCTTGTGTAATATATGTTGCAGCAATAACCTTGCCATTTTCATCAACTGCAACAAAAACCGAATTTTCTTTAGAATGTGCATATGCAGAAATATCCTCTCTGCCTGTTGGAAAAAGCTGACCGCTTTGGCCTCTTGCCTCCATGTTTTCCATAACCACTTGTTCTAAATTAGCAACCTGTTCTAAATATTGTGCTTCATTGTCTTTTGTAAGTTCCTCTAATTTAAAATTCATTTTATACCTCTTTAGGTCTCAAATTAAGCCAATCTTGACTTAATTTTTATAATATGCTGACTAAATATAATTATATTTTATCGGGCTAATAATATCACAATTTTTTTCATTTGTCTATTCTGAAAAATCATATTTTCTGTGTATTTCTTGTGTATAATCATTTAAGCATGTTTTACTACAAATTCACAATTTTTGCCAATTTATCAGTGTTTAAAATTTATATTTTTGCATTTGCTCTTGTAGAAAATTTACACAAATTCTTCCCATACTAAGTTTGCTAAATCGATGCCTTTTTTACTCAATTTTATGCTATTTTCATCAACTTGTATTAAATCTTCATGAGTAAGTTTATCTAATGTTTTACAATATTTCATAATTGGATTTACTCCAAAGATTTTCTTAAAATCCCCTATATTTACTCCATCTATTTTTCGAAGTCCAAGCATCATAAATTCATTCATCTTATCTTCTTCATTTAAGGTTTCGTTTAACACCAAATTTCTATTTGGATTGCCATTTTCTATATTCTTAATATATTGCTCTAGACTTTCTATATTAGAATACCTTTTGTTGTCCATAAAAGAGCATGCTGCAGCTCCAATTCCAATATATTCTTTTTGTTTCCAACAATCTGTATTGTGTTTCGATTCAAACCCCGGCTTTGCAAAGTTAGATATTTCATAGTGTTTGTATTTATGTTTTTCCAAATAATCCTTTACAAACCAATACATTGCTCGCTCTTCTTCATCTGTTGGTAAAATTGCTATTCCATCTTGTACCATTTTTTCCATCTTTGTATTTTCTTCAACTATCAAAGAATACACAGAAATATGCTCTGGTTTTAAATTTGCTATTGTCTTTACACTTTCCTTTAAATCATCAATAGTTTGGTTTGGAAGAGCCAACATCAAATCCACATTTATATTATCAAATCCTGCCTCTCGTGCCCACTCGAAGGTGTTTTCAAAATCACTATAATTATGAATTCTGCCAATGCTTTTAAGCAGTCTATCTTGAACTGCTTGCAAACCAATGCTTATTCTGTTTATTCCCGCTTCTTTATATGTTTTTAGCTTTTCTTTACTAGCAGTGCCAGGGTTTACTTCAATAGTAATCTCAGCCTCTTCATCAATTTCAAAATTAGCTTTTATAGTCTCCATCACATTCAAAATATACAATTCATCAATAGAAGATGGCGTGCCACCTCCTATGTAAATTGTTTTTATTATAAACTTTGGTTCTAATCCATGCTCATGCATAATCCTATTTTCATTAGCATATTGCACAATTTCACTCTTTAAACATTTAATGTATCTTTCCACCATTTCATATCTATTCGGATATGAAACAAAATCGCAATAATAGCATTTTTGCTTGCAAAATGGCATGTGTATGTATAATCCTATTTCTTTTTCTTCCATTTATTTTTACAAATACTCCTCTATTTTCTTGAATCTATGGCTAACACTAGACTTTCCAATTGGATTTTTAAGCATTGCTCCTAACTGCTCTAATGTTGCTTCTGGATTTTCTTCTCTTAAATTTGCAATTTCTTTTAAATCTTCTGGCAGATTATTAAACTTACCAGACTTCTTCAATTTTTTTATAAGTTCAGCCTGCTTAACAGCTGCATTTATAGTCTTATTAAGGTTTGCTGTCTCACAATTTACAATTCTGTTTACATTGTTTTTCATCTCTCTAAGCACACGAATTTCTTCAAACTTTAACACAGTAGAATGACCACCCACTAAAGCTAACATTTTAGATATTTCTTCTCCATCTTTTAGATAAACTGTTTTTTCTAAAATTTTAGCCCCAATAGAATATTCATTTAATAATTTTAATGTAAATTCCGCACATTCTTTATCTTTAAAAATTATTTCCAAATGGTATTTATTCCTTGGGTTGTTTATTGAACCTGCACCCAAAAAGTTTCCTCTTATATATGCTTTTTTCAAATTATCTTGTTGTAAATAATTCTCTGCATCTTCTAAAACTGGGATTTCATCACACTTATATGTAATACTGTATGTTTTGCCTGTTATACTTATTTTATAATCCTTAATCTCTAGGTTATTTAAAAGCTTAGCAAACCTATTTATGTTGTACTCACTTTCAGTTGAAAACTTTACATTTCTACCTTTCACATCTATATTATTAGACGCCAAATAACCAAGAAATTCTGCATAAACTTCTTGTTTATTCTTCAAATTATTTATTTGACTTAGTTCCATTTTCAAATCTGATGAAAAAGACATTTCTATCACTTCCTTAATATAAATTACACATATTATAATTATAGCTTAATCTACTATGTTACTTGCTTTTTAATATAAAATAGTAACACTGTATTTTTATTACAAATATCATAAAACAAATAGTCTTGCAATTTAATATTTCTAAATTTTGCCTACTTTTGCAATTACACATCTATCATTTCCGGATAAGTCTTGTATAGTTTTTATTTCTGAATAATTCTTGTTTTCTTTAAGCAGATTTTCCACATCTTCTTTTTGGTCATATCCAATTTCTAATATTAAATATCCATTTTCTATGTAATTGCACGCCTGCTCTATAATTTTTTTATAAAATTTTAATCCATCTTCTCCGCCATCTAGTGCCAAATGTGGCTCATTTTGAACTTGTTTTGGTAAATTGTTTATTACATTGCTTCTTATATATGGTGGGTTTGAAACAATAATATTAAACTTTTGCTCTTGTATGTTTTCAAATAAATTTGATTCGATGAATCTTACATTTGTATTGTTTTTTTCATTATTATTTTTAGCAACATCTAGTGCTTTAGTACTAATATCACTTGCAAAAACTTCAGCCTTATCTCCAAGAAAGTTTTCAAGAGAAACTGCAATAGCCCCACTACCAGTACACAAATCTAATATCTTTATCTTGCCATTTTGTAGAAGTAACTCTTTGCATTTTTTCAAGGTTTCTTCAACAATAATTTCCGTATCTGGCTGTGGAATAAGCACATTCTCGTTTACAAAAAAATTTAATCCCATAAATTCCTGGTTGTTGGTTATATATTGTAATGGCATGCCATTTATTAACTTATTTATATTTTCTTTAAACTTTATATAATCTTCTGCATTAAGCTCATCTTCTAAATGAATTACCAGATATTGTTTTTCTACGCCTAATACAAAAGCTAGTAGTTCTCTTGTTATTATTACGTTATCTTCTATATTATTCTTGCTTAATGCATTTTTTCCTTCTTCAATTACTTCCTTTATTTTCATACTAAAACCTCTTCAACAATATGCAAATATTATACTATTTCCATGTAGCAATTGCAATATTTGTAATAGTAATTACTTTTTATGCGTTAAAAATAAAATAAAGCTATCAGCTTAAAAAATTATGTTTATTACAAACACATAAAATATCTTTAAGTTGACAGCATTGGTCATTCGCTAACAGTTTGACACTATCAAGCACTGTAATGGACTTTCACCTCAAGTTGTTACCCATGCCGGGTGTACTAAATTAACGAGACGAAACTCAATGAGTTCGTCTCGTTGTAAAGTTTCTAGTTACTTATAAACGACAATAAAATAGGACTTATCAATATTGTTATAAATAGTTTCCGCAATACTTCTTGGAAGATTCACACAACCATGCGAACCACTGTTCTTATATATTTCTCCTCCAAATTTGCTACGCCACGATGCATCGTGCAGTCCAATTCCACCATTAAACGGCATCCAGTATTTCACGAAAGAACAATAGTTGGTACCGTCATCATTTTTTCCTCTAAGGTACCGGTCTCTTTGCTTTCCAGCCAGTTTATATACGCCTGTAGGAGTACTATGTCTTGCACTTTCGTTACCTGTAACGCAATTCGTACTTGCAATGAGTGTATCATTTTTGTACATCCAAACGTGTTGATTTGCAATATCGATTTCTACACGGTTCGGCATATGGGCAGATAACAACTCCCCTTCATAAACTGGACTGCAGTCTACGGTTTTTGCTTGTTCTAATAAATCTTTAAGTTCTGCCATCTCCTTCTCTTTGTTCAATTGAGCTCTTAGATTTTTGGGTACATTTACGTTCACAGTGCGATTTGTAGCTTTAAACTGAATTGTTGCATTCACCTTATTTACTTTTGTAGCCAATTCTTCAACAAAACTTTTAATACCCTCATCAACATTAATAGAAAAGTTTCCCTGCTCATCTTGTCCAATCCACGATTTAATCGTATTGGCATCAAGCGTTACAACAGTTCCATCACTTAATATTATATTAATGCAGTTTTTCAAAAAATTATTAAGATACGTGACTCTTGCTGTAAGATCTGTTTCAGTCACACTCGGGTTCGACCGAGTCACCTCAGAAAAGTCAATTCCGCCTTCTTCTTCACCTTTTAGTTCCTGAAGGGCAAAGTCTAAAGCTTCATTAAAGTCGATTGCGTTACCAAAAGTCTCCTTTTCAACGTCAAAGTTATTACCATTCCAAGTTATGTGAGCATCTTTAGGTTCAACCATATTTTTTTGTTGCAATTCAGGAATAGTTGCTAGATACATCGCTAACTGCCCTTTATTAAGTGAAGCAACATCATTTACTCCATACACTCTGTTAGTATTTCTGTCCTTATGTTGTTTAGCAAAAATATCTTCAAATTTTTCCTCTTCAAAGACAAACCCAATTTCATTGTTCTTTACTTCATACGTAGTTCCATCAATGAAATTAAGCTTGTTGGTATATTCACCTGCTTCCTGTTGAACTTTTTCTAATGCCCTATCAACCGTCAGGTACGAACAATCTATGCCTCCAATAAACGTGCCTCTTAAGAAATGAGTGTCTCTAAACTCCAGTACCTTCAAAAAGGCAAAAAGGGTTATCATTCCTATTGCCAACCATTCCAATGGAGTTAAAAGTCTTCCACATTGCCGTTTTGTCATAAAAACCTTCCTTTCTTTGTCTTGAATGTAGTCACATTCATGCAAAAATTATTGTGACTGTTGCCAATTATACTATAATAGACATAATATGTCAATTTAGACCTGACATATATTTTGATGGTCACATTTACGCCAGTGTTTTTAACTAAATAATTCTTCTTTTGTATAACTAATTGAATCACTGCTAGTTGTTATTATTGTTCCTTCTATCGCTCTCTTCTTTTCTTCTGTTTTGCCAGCATTAGATAACCAATTATGCGAGCCCATAAACATATATTCATCATCAACAATTATTATTTTAGCATGTAATGGTGGATAATATACAAAATTTTCTTTTCCTAACAAATTATATAATTCACTAACTATTTCTTTAACTTCCTCTGGCTTTGCATACCCCAATGAATCTCTTTTCATTAGTTCATTTGCAATTTCATCTGGTCCATTAACATTTTTGTTACCATTTTTATACCCAAATATAATTTTAACATGACAGCCATTTGCTTTTAATCTTTTTATTTCATTCATAAACTCTTCATTTATTACATTTTTTCTAAGCCATGGTGACATTATTAATAATTCTTTTTTGGTGTTTTTTAGTATATACATCAATAAATCGTAGTGTTGCTTTGCATCAATAATTGTTCCACATTTAAAATTATTTTGTATATATAGCCCAATATTATCATTTGCAATTTCTAATTCTGGCTGTAAAACTTGCAATATTCTTTCACTAAAATTTTTGTTTAGCACTGAATTTTCAATATCATACAGACTATAAACTAGCCCATTAGCTTTAATGTATTTTATCAATTTTGCAATATAGTTTTCAGATCGTTCAGCTACATCTACATTTCCAACATATATAAATTGTTTTTTAGCCCTTGTTACGGCTACATTTAACATGTTGTATTTGTCTCCTATGAATTTTATGGCCCATTTTGGTTCTATAGCATCCAAAGTTGGAGTAAAAAGAACATAATCTTTTTCTTTTCCCTGAAAAGCGTGAACTGTTCCAATCTTTATATCTGTTAATCCTTCTCTTTCTAGTCTACTCTCAAGTAAGCGTTTTTGCTCTCTGAATGGAGTAACAATTGCAATTGATGGATTACTTTTATCTTGTTCCTTTATATACTTTATTGCCTGAATACATGCCTCCGCTTCAACCTTATTTTCATTTTTGCTTCCATTTTGATTGTCTTTTCTAGTTCTTTTACCTCTAACATCTAAAGCAATCATATTATTAAAAAATGGTTTATCAAATTTATCTTCAACATTCATATTTAGCTTATTTTCATATACATTTTGGTTTGAAAAATTTATTATATTTCTTTCACATCTATAATGTTCATTAAGTATAATATTTTCTCCATCACTTAAAATATCTGTGTTTTTACTTGCCAAGGCTTGAATACTGTTTTCTTCAATTTTTATGTTCTCAAATTTTTCTCCTATTGCATTCTGATATTCATTAAAATTTTTATTTACATTGTTGTATATTGGCTCTATTTGTTTAATATCTCCTACTATTACTGCCTTTTTAGCACGGTACAAGGCCGTTACAACATTATGTGGCAATATTTGTCCTGCTTCATCTATTAATTCTAAGTCTATATATTCTGGAATTAAATGAAAACATCTTTTACATAACGAATCTAACGTAGTAGTTACAACTGGAAAGCATAAGAACAATGTATTCCATAAATTTCTTATTATCTCTTGTTTATCAGCATTATATATGTCTGATGAATCATAAAATTTCTGACATATGTATGAAGATTGTCCTTCTGGCATAAATAATTTTAAGTTTTCAGAAATTTCTTTTCCATTCTTTATTATATATGCCTCATTTAATTTTAATGCCAAAAGAAACAATTCTTCGTTTAGTTTATTAAAATAACCCCCGCAATACATACCCATTATATTTTGGTAATTCCAATATTTCTTTTCATTCTTTGAATTAAATTTATTTATAAGATTAATTTCATTCAAATTAGATGAATTTTCTTCGAGTTCTGTTTGTAATTCTTGCAGTTTTGTTTCTATCTCTTCACACTGATTTTTTAGCTTATCTATTACATTTTCAATATTTCCTTTGTTTGCTATATATTGGTCTAATTCCTTATTTTCTGTAGTTTTTTCGATTAATATTCTTGCTGTTTCTTTTTCAAATTCAATATTCTTATATGATTTATATTTTTTATAATTAATTGCTTTTGTAAATAAATTACGGTTTATTTTTTCAAACTCAATCTTTTGTTTTTCTAAATCTTTAATAGACATTTCATATTCAATAATTTTCTCTTGAGCATTTTGTATTTTTTCATCTGTTTTCTCTATTATAGAATTATTAGTATCAATTTCTTTTTGAATTTTACTTAGTTTTTTGTTCAAATCGTCAATTTCTAATTTTATCTTCTGTATCTTATTTTCGCAACATTCTCTATCTTCTTTTAACCTATTTTCTATCTGCACTAAATCTTTTCCTGCATTTAGCCCATAAAAATATTTTGAAGGCTCTTTTATTTTGTTCAGTTCTAGCAAAAAATTTTTATATTCTTTTACTTCTTCTAGTTTTGCTTGATATTTGTTCTTAACATCTTCTATAAATAATTCAGTTTTTTCTTTATTTTGCAATTTTTCCAATATTGGTAAAAATCTTTTATACAAAAAATCTTTAAAATCTTGTATATTATTTTGTTTTCCAAGTGGAAGGCATACCAAACCTTTATACTGTGCTGGTTCCTTAATTTTAGTTCCATTCACTATTTGTGTTCTGTTATATTTTCTTGAAATTGGCAACATGTATTTTGTTTCTTTATCAATTTCGTTTCCAACATTTTCTATGGCTTCGCCATTTTTACTAGAAACCACTATAGATTTTATTATATTTGAATTTTTGTTAAACCAATCGCTTCTATAATACGTATTTCCATAATAATTATCAGCAATAAAATTTTGGTTCCAGTTTTCTAATATAAAATTAGCTCTTTCAACTATCTTATTTGCAATTATTTCTTTTAATAATGACGTCTTTCCTGTTCCAGGAGGGCCTTCTACAGCAATTAGGTCATTGTCACTTATGCTATTTGTAATCTTATATTGTGGTTGCCCAACTGCATACACACTCTTATAGCTTCCCATATGTGCTATTTTATATCTACCGTCATTTATATTTTTCTTTTCATTAGTTCCATTTATATATTTATTCAAAAGATTTGGTATATAGTTGTCACAACCGACTAACTTTCTTAGTAATTCAATATCCTCTTTTATATTTTTTATCGCGTCATCGGTCAATTCATCTAAGGACATTACATGTTCTTCATTAAAGCTATAAAAATTATTATAGTGTGAAATCATTTTTACATTTTCTCTAGTTAATGAAGCATCTACATATTCAGCTAATTTAGCATAAAATAAATCTACTATATGTTCAATATCTCCACCATCTATCGATTTTTTTATTTCTTTACTATATTTAGATATTGGTTCCTCATATTCTATTGAAATATCTGCTATTTCTTTTTCTAATAATATCATGAGTATAGTGTTTATAGCTTGTGAACTTATATTGGCATCTAACACCATAATCTTTTCATCCTGTAATTCACATTTAAAAATAAAGATTGGCTTTTTTTGAGCTACTTTACTGTTTTTATTAATAAAACTAATATTATGTGAATACAGCCAGAATTCGTTATTTGCCTTAATATTACATAATTGATTTGCAAAATTTTCTGCAACCTTAGAATCTAGTTTTTTTATTTTCTCTTCCATTAAAAGCTTAATTTTTAAAGTAACTTGTATTTTGTTTGTCTGCTCACTATTTAGAGAGTCTAAATTTTTAATTATATCATTAATTAAAGCTTCTTTATTTTGAACCTTTTTACCTACAAATTTTTCTGTAACACTTCTTATTTTGTTCTGTTTCAATCTGTTTAGTTCTTTTAAAACTTTTCCAGCATCTATCTTTTCTTTTATAATATAGCAATTATTCATGTCTGTTTTTATCTGTGTTGAATTTGCTAAATTATATATTTCGTATTCTAAATAATAATTTAGTATTTTTAGTGTACCATCTTTTTCCATATTTAGTGCTAGCCTTTCTCTATTTTATGTGTATATTATACATCAAAAATCAATTTTTTAAAAGGTTTAAGTTTCATTAAATACAACTTTTATCTAAGTTAAAAATATGTTATTATTTACCAATAAATAACTGTACATACATTTTCCCGTATTTCGGACTGCTTACAACTCCGATTCCAGTATAATTAAAATTACTATTTAAAATATTAGCTTTGTGTCCAGAAGAATTCATCCACGCCGTAACAGCACTACTATTACTAGAATTTCCCGCAATATTTTCTCCTGCTGTTTTATACGAAATTTTAAAACTTTTTAACATGTCGAATGGCGAACCATATGTTGGAGAAGTATGTGAAAAATAATTATTATCAACCATATCTTGCGCTTTTATTCTAGTAACTCTTTGAACCTCACTATCATTTTTTAGCGCTGCAAGTCCATTATTGGTTCTTTGTTTATTTATTAAATCAAATACCTCTTTTTCATCTGAATTCATATTCGACGTTTCTGTGCTACTTGAAGTATTTCCAGATGAGCTACTTCCTCCTGTTCCACTATTTGAACTACCAGAAGAACTAGGATAAATTGCCCTTACATACTTTCTACTAACAGCTCCAACATAATCGCTATCTGTCTGGACTATATACCATTCTCCAACACCTGCAAAAACTCTAATGTACTCATTTTTATTAACAGTCGTAATTACATTATAACTTGTTCCGTGGACCACTTCTTACATTTAGCTTTGTTGCTGTAACAATCCCCGTAGAAAAATCCACTTTATAATAGTGTTGCATTCCAAAAGATTTGGTTAATGTTCCAACAACAAATAAAAATGTTACAAACATAACTGCTTTTAAAATATTCTTTCTTTTCAAAAAAATAACACTCATAAACTATCCTCCTCGTATAAGGTATTAGCTTACGAATGTCCATTATGCAAATTTCTATTCAAAAATTTATATATCTATTTTAGTTTTAACACTGCTACACACTCCACACTGCTCGTATATGGGAACATATCTACAGGTTGTATTTTTTCTGCCACATAAACATCTTCCATTTTTGCGATGTCTCTTACCATAGTTGATGGGTTACAGCTTATGTATACTAATTTTTCTGGTTTTATTTTTAATATGTTTTGTATCGTTTTTTCGTCCAGTCCTTTTCTTGGTGGATCTACTATTATTGCCGTTGGAATTACTTTTTTCTTGTTTATTAATTCATCAAATGCAAATTCAACATCTCCACATATAAATTCTGCATTTTTTACTTTATTTATTTTTGCATTTTCTTTTGCATCTTCAATCGCTTGCTCAACAATCTCAATACCATAGACTTGTTTTACATATTTTGATGCAAATATTCCAATTGTTCCAATACCGCAATATAGGTCGAATAATGTGTCTTCTTTGCTCAAATTTGCTGCTTCTATTGCAGTGTTATAAAGTACCTCTGCTTGTATAGGATTTACTTGGTAGAACGACATCGGGGATATTTTAAATGTGTACTCTCCTAGCTTGTCCTCTATGTAACCATCACCATATAAGTTTACATTTTGTTTTCCCAATATAACATTTGTATTTTTATTGTTTATGTTTTTTACTATTGTTTTTACATCTTTATATTTAGTGCATAACATTTCCACTAACTTTTTTTCATTTGCTTTGCCAATTTCTTCATTTACAACTAATATACACATTATTTGGTTCGTGTATTTTCCAACTTTTATAACTATATGTCTTATTGCTCCGCTTTGCTTTTCTTCATCATATATTGATATTTTATTTTCTTTAATAAATTCTATTATGCTTCTGGCAATTTCTTGCGATACCTCAGTTTGAATTTTACAGTTTTGAATTGGTATTATTGTATGACTTCTTTGTGCAAATACACCAACTGTTGGATTACCTTCCTTATCTATTCCAACTGGAAATTGTGCCTTATTTCTATAGTTATACGGATTTTTCATTCCTATTGTTTTTTCAGCTTCAATTTTATTTTTTAGGCTTTTATTTATTAAACTTTGTACAGTATTTCTTTTTAAATTTAAAGTTGTTTCATACTTCATGTGTCTTAAATCACATCCACCACATCTTTGATAAGTTTCACAATCTGGCTTCATTCTATCTTCTGATTCTTCTAAAATTTTAACTACCTTACCATATGCTTGTGATGATAAAACTTTTACAATTAGTACTTCACATTTTTCACCTTTTAGAGCATTTGGAATAAAAATTGTGAAACCATTAACTTTAGCAATTCCTTCTCCTCCAAAGCCATTATCAATTATATCTACTATATATTTTTCATTCTTTTTTACTGGAATTTGATTCATTGTTTTTCCTTGTATTTTTTATTTAGGTTTTTGTCAGTTTTACCTATAAACCATTTATTTTACACATCAAGTATATCATATTTTTTTACTCTTTAAAAGTCTTTTAAAATTTTGTTATAAATAGCCTAGTAAAAAAATACTTTATTCTGGAGCAGATGATGGGAATCGAACCCACACTATTGCCTTGGGAAGGCAAAGTTCTACCACTAAACTACATCTGCATTATTTTCTTTCTATATTGTAGCACTTAAATAAATTTTTTCAAGTGATTTTTACATTATTTTTTATTTTAGTCGTCTATTTACATTTTATGTAAAGTGTGGTATACTGTAATTATGCAATTTTTTATGAATTTGCAGTCACAAAATTTTTTTGGAGGTAAAACACAATGTTAAGATTCACAAATGCAACTTATATGCCTCGGTATGAACTCAACGAGTTCCAAAACCGGTATTCTGAGCAGATAACTGCATCTGCCCGGACAGCCCTTCGGATTTTGGGCAAGCGTACTAACTCTATGTTCTACTTCAATGCTGAAGTTGAATATGGAAATTCGCTTTTTATCAAAATTTTGCTGACCACTCCGAAACTCGGGATTGAATTGGCAAAGACCATTAGTGACTTTGTCTCTGACATTCCGTGCCATGACACCTTTCGGCAGGTTATGTTGCATGATGTCAGGTCTGTCCGCGTAATTCCTGACATTTCTTTTTCTATTCAGGGAGATGAAACTTTCGCCATCAAGGAAGCAAAATTGCCTTACATCCTGTTACAAGATGACAAGTTCCTTGTTGCTGTTCTCAACAGAGAACGCTATGTGGAGGTTTTCCTCTACCAAAAAAATGACATGATTGCAGTAGCTTAATTAAGCAATCAACATCACGAGGCTTCACTAACAATATATGATAGTGGAGCCTCGTGGCGTATAATAATATTACACTAAGTAATATTTTTCTTATTCATAATTTTTAAATGTTTTTATTCACAAAATAAATTTTCTATTTTAACTTAAATAAATCATTTGGCGTGCATTCTAATAACTTACATAATTTCTCTATTGTTTCAAATTTTATTCCAGTGGTTTCATTATTCATCATATGACTTATGCTTTGATAACTACCTTCCATATTCTTTATTAACCAATATTTCGTTTTGCCTTTTTCTTTTAGTAATTCTTTTATATTTATATATACCATTCTTCACACCTCATTTATAAATTAATAATATATTTATATTATATCACATTCGTAGCAATTCTCCTCTATCAATTATTTTTTATAACTTTCAAATATTGCATTCTGCATAAAACCATAGTATAATAATTACATTGATTTTGCCAAAACTCTTAGTTTTGCAAATTTATTAAATATCCGAAAAATAATTTTTTAGGAGGATTAACAATGTCCGTAAGATGTGATTCTGCAAGACCTAGCAAAAACAAGTTCCCGAAAATGAAGAAACGGAATAAAACGAAAAAAACAAGTAAAGAAATCCAAGCAGAACTTAAGCACTATTCCCTTCCTTCACGTAATACTGAGTATGCTGTAGAACAGTGTAAAAAGCAGGTTCAAGAGGAAGGTAAACTGTGCTACTGCAAGGAAAAATGTCATTGCAGAAGCTGTCAAGAATCAAAGGATTCCAACGCAAGATGCAGTTTGGAAACTCTGCAAAAAGAGAGTGTGGGATGCACTTTAGGGTGCTACAGATGCTCTGAGCATAGTCCTTGTTATTAACAAATCAAAGAAGGTATCAGAAAATTTCTGGTACCTTCTTTGATTTTAATATACCTGAAAATGCTTTTAAGTACATATAAATAAATTATTTAAAACAAAAAAGTTAGAGTTACAAAACTCTAACTTTTCTCTACTATGGAGCAGGTAGCGGGAATCGAACCCGCATAGCCAGCTTGGAAGGCTGGAATTCTACCATTGAACTACACCTGCATTTTTGTGTATTTCCTAACGACAGTTATTATAATACCATAGGTTATTATTTTTGTCAATACAAATTTAAAATTTTTTCAAAAATTTTTCTTAATAAAATTTTTGCTAGTAATCTAATATTTATAAACAAATTTAGATTTTCGCCCAAAATCCCCCGTCCCCATTGGGCGAAAAATTTTGAGCGACTTATTAAATATTTTTATGCTCTTGGATGAGCTTTTTTGTATTCATTTTTTATTCCTGGGTCTTGAAATTGCATATATACTTGTGTTGATGATATGTCTGAATGTCCAAGCATTGTTTGTATTGCTTTTAGGTCTGCACCATTTTGTAGTAAATGTGTTGCAAAAGAATGTCTTAATACGTGTGGTGTTATATCTTTTTCGATATGAGCTTGTTCTTTATAATATTTTACTATTTTCCAGAATCCTTGTCTTGTAAGTCTTGTTCCATTTACGTTAACGAATAATGCCTCTTCGCTTTCATCTCTTATTAAGTATGGTCTTGCATCATCTATGTATTCTTTTAATGCTTTTAATGACATAGAGCCTAAAGGAATGTTTCTCGATTTACTTCTTCCTCTGCAAACTACATATCCTTCATCTAATTTTACATCATCTATGTCTAGAGAAATCATTTCTGTTACTCTCATGCCTGTTGCATAGGCAAATTCAAGCATTGCCTTGTCTCTAGTACCTTTTAAGTCAACGTCTTTTGGTTGGTCTAATAATAATTCAACTTCTTTTGATGTTAATATGTTTGGAGTTCTTTTATTTATTTTTGGAGACTCAATTGTCATTGTTGGGTCTTTCTTTATTTTTTTAACTCTTATTAAATATTGATAGAATGATCTTATTGAAGCTAAGCTTCTTGAAATTGTAGATTCTTTTTTGTTTTCTTCTCTTAAATATTCCATATATTCTAATATGGTTTCTTCTGTTACCTTTAGATAGTTTATTTTATTGTCTGAAACGTATTTTTCATATTGCTCTATGTCTCTTCTGTATGATTGTAGTGTATTATCTGATAATTTTTTATCATCTTTAAGAAAATCTAAAAAAAGTTTAACTTGTTTTTCCATTTGCGCTCCCCTATCCTATTTATTTATCTATGTAATAATTTTCTGAATTTACATAACTAATACATGTTATATCAAAATATTCTGAAATTGTAAATACATTTTGTAAAATTTGTGAAAATATTTTCCAATTAGCAATACTTTAAAAATATACCGCTTAAATTTCCAGAAATATATGTTTCTAACAGCGAAGATATCAATAATAAAATTAGCATTAAAATTGAAAATATGGTATGTTTTAATATCTGCAATTTTATGTTTTCTCGTCTTCTGTCTTCCATTATTAACCTGTACAGTTTTATTCCACTAACACTAAGTGTGAGTATTGTTGGAATGTAAATTATATTTTGAATAAGCATTGTGGCAATTATAAAAATTATGCCTTTTCCTGTTCCTACAGTTGCCATTACGGAAGAAACTGTATACCCTATGCAATAGCCTTTATATCCAACAACCACATATATTAGTGGAAATCCTATAACAGTAGAACCCAGAAACCACAATAGCACAGCTATCCCAACATTATTTATTATTGAATTTTTTAATAGTTCCTTTGTTGAAATTTGATAATTTTCTTTTATTGAATTTATAAAATTATTTATATATCCACTTATTTGATTTGCCTGTGTTTCATTTGCATTATTTACAAAAATCACACCTAATGTTAATCCTATAAAAAATATTACGGTTAATATTAGGTATGTTTTTATGTTTTCTTTTATGAATTCTATTATTATATTTTTTAGTCTATTTGGGTTTGTTTGTCTGCGGTTTCCTCTCATGCTCTCCTCCTAAGGTTATTGTTTATACATAATGTCTATTCAATAATCTTAGAATTAGAACTGTTTTTTATCCGACCGTTACTTTTCCGTAAACTCCGCCACCACCAGCATGAATCTTCATTTTGCCTTCTCTAGAAGCAATTATTTCGTTTGCAACTTTTTCGCCAACCACCGCTTCTATATCGTCTTTTGATAATTTATGTAAAATTGTCATCTCTGTTCCAAAGCTGTCTAATAGTCTATCTATTGTTTTGTTTCCTACTCCCGGAATGAATGTAAGTGGAACCTGATAAACATATGGTGGTCTGTTTGCAGGGCTCTTACTTTTTTCTTTATCTTTTATTAATTCTATTCTATCGAAAACTCCAAATGTTACTTTGTCACTTCCACAGAAGGGACACACTGCAACTGGTTCTTTAGTTTCTATTACTTGATTACAACTATCACAAAAAGTTCTATGATATTTTCCAAGCTTTGGATCTAATCCATAATTGCAAAGTACTTTTCTTCCATCTTCGCCTTTTAAAGCTTTTACAACTTCTTTAAAGCTTATATCATTTACAAGCATTTTGTTGTATTCTCTTGCAATCTTTGGAAGCGAATGTGCATCTGAATTTGTAACAAATGTTTTATCTTCTAATTCTGTTATCATATCTGCTAAATATGTATCAGCACTTAAGCCTAACTCGATTGAAAATATTTTATTAAATTTTTCTTTGAATATATCTTTCATTCTGTCCACACAGTTGCCATAATAACTTTTAAATGGTGTGAAACAATGTGCTGGAATTAATATTCCATTATATTTTTCAACTATATCTATCAGCTCATACCCAGAAACATCAGAACGTTGCGTACTTAATGTTATATTATGTATATGCCTACTCATTTCTTTAGAAAAGCCCTTAATATCTGATAAATGTGGAAAGAAACATACATTATGTGCTGCTCCGCACTTTCCATTTCTTCCAACCTCAGAAGTTTCAACTTCACTTCCTAGTAATATACAAACCTTATCTTTGTATATTATGCCTCCATCTTCAATTTCATATGCTTCACCTGTTTTTAAAAAATTTTCTATATCTTCAATAACATATGGTGATGCACAGTCTATAATTCCAACAATATTAATTCCCTTTCTATCGGCACATTCTTTTGCAATGTTAGCAAAATTTAGGCTTCTAGCTGCCGTGATTTTAATTGGCTTGCCATTCTCACTTCTTCCTATGTGTACATGTAAATCTGCAAATACTTCTTCCATTTATATATCCTTTCTTACTATTTAAATATTTTTTGATTTAAAAAGAATTATAATTTTGGAAAAACACCAAATTTTAAATAACACTAAAACATAATTATTTTTATGTAATTTAAAATTGCATTTGGCATAACCAAAATTATAATTATTTTCTTAACTTCTTATGTTCATTTAATACAACAAAGTTATAACTACTTTCTTAACTTCTTATGTTTATTTAATACATCACCAGTTATAATTACTTTACCGGTTTATTCTCTAAACCAATCCTCATAAACTCTTGAAGATTGTTCTTTTTCTTCTGGGTCTTCTTTTTTTACCACACTTCTTGTGGCGTCATTTGAAATTCTTGTTGGAGTTACCAATTTGTCTAATGCAACTCCATTTATTCTATTTTGTAAAATATAGTGTATTTTAGGCATTTCTCTTATGTATTCTGCTATGTTTTTATTTTTGTTTTCATCTTGTACAATATGTTCTCTGTATCTATCTAAATGTCTATTAGCCTCTATTGCAGCTGCAGAAATTGTTCCAACTGTTCTCGGTATTATCAAGTCATTTTCGTTTGCTAGACTCATACTTTTATAGCCTCCATTCTGTTTACAAAGTCCTTAAATATTTCTAAATATCTATTCTGCTTTCCCTTTAAGTTTCTATATTCAAGCAAAACTAATGCTTCATCAACTTTAAAACCTATTCTTTCTGGTCTATCTAAAAGCATACCACCAAACTGGTCTATTAGCTCTAGTACATCAGCTTCCGGCTCTCTTGGTTCAGAACCAGTATATCTATTTACTTGCTCACAAATTTTACAAAATCTTTTATCAAATCCTAAAGTTTCTAAATAATCTGCGCCATCTTTTGCATAAGTTCTAATCTTGTTTAAATCTGTAAAATTATCTACTTTCTTACAATTGCACAATAAGCAAGCCGTTATTAGCATATTTTCATCAAAATTCAGTTCTGGAGTATTATCTAAAAACAACTTTAATAGTTCTGTTTTAAATACAACAGAATTATCAAAATAAACATTACCTCTCTTGTTTAGGTAATACATTATCTCCATTTTCTTTATCCAGTCTTTTTCCGATAATATGTAATCTGCAAAAGTTTGGTTTTCCATATTTTAACCTCGTCTCTTTCATAAGGTACAAAACCTAAGTTGAATAAATTATTCTTTAATTTATAACCTATAAATCAGATTATTTTGTTTATATTTTATATAGATTATATGATATCTTCACAGTATTTTCAACAAAGATACATAAATGTAATTCTATTGTAATATTATTGTAACTTTAGCATAATTTCATTCACCATTTTTATAGTTTCTTCTTTATTTTCATTGTTTATTACTGTATTACAATTCTTTGTAAAAAATTCATCATTTGGTTGGCTGTTTAACCTTTGTAATGCCTTTTCCTTTGATAGTTTATCCCTTTTACAAATTCTTTTTATTTTTTCTGTTTTAGGTGCAATTACGCCTATTGTATAATCGCACAGTTTATCTAATTTACTTTCAAATAGTAAAGGAACGTCTAATATTATGTATTGGTAATCTAAATTTTGATTAGTTTCTAATTCTTTTTTTATTTCTTCTACAACATATTCAAATGTTAATCCATCTAACTTTTCTTTTTCTGCTCTATTTAAAAATACAATGTCTGCAAGTTTTTTTCTATCTAATTCATTATTTTTTATAACATCATTACCAAAGGCTTGTCTAATTGCCTGTAAATACTCTCCATTGCTGTTTGTCATTTCTTTTGCAATTTTATCAGCATCTATTATTTTTGCTTCATAATTTTTACTTATTAATTTTGAAATAGTAGATTTTCCACTACCAGAATTTCCTGTTATTCCGATTATCTTCATTTTTAATCATATTCCTCTCTTTGGGCTACAAATCAATAAAAAGAAATTTAAGAAACTAATGTACTTTGTATATAGCCACTTTTCAAATACAATTTAATGCATCTTTTTCTTCTAATTTGTTATTATCATGTTGTTTGTAAAGTCTAAATTAGCCTTTGATTCATATTCGTATCCAAGCGTATATACATCTGTTGCAAATATGTCTATATCAAGCATTTCTGCTAATTGTTTATTTTTATTTTGGTCTACAAATTTCTTTACAGATGTAACCATATTTATTTTCGGATTTCTATTTACAATCTCCGAAATTAACATTCTTCCTTTCGGATTAAATCCTAAAACTCTTACATATGGTATTGTTTTTTTAGACATATCCATCATTTTTTTATTTATTCCAAGTAGTGCACACACTAAAATTCGTTGTATTCTAGTTTGTGTATATCTTTTAGATTTTATTGCTGTTATTAAATCTGTTAGATTATTGCAATTTGATGCAGCACTTTTAATTGTGTTTTCGAGTCCTTCTGAAACATCTGGTAAATCTGCTATCTGCGCAACTGTCATTTTTCTTAAAGTATATATTATCTCTTTTTCATACTTACTTAGGCTTAGTATTACTTCCCCTTTTTTTACTTGTTGACCTAGAATTTGGTAAGTACTGTTTGGAACAACCTTACGTAAATCAGCATATTGCTTTCTTTTCATAATATCTCTAATTCCAGTTGCACTTGCAAAACCATCCACAATTCTATTTTCATTGTAGTATACCTTCTGTCTCTTTATCATTATTGGTTCTAAATGGCTCTTTTGAGTTTTTAACGCTTTTAAATATTCTATAGCTAAAATATTGTTTGGGCTTCCTAATACATTTGCATACCTCTTAATATCATTTAAATACATCATTAGGGCATTTTCTCTTGCCATTGGATATGATATACCTTTTTTTAGTTCATGGCTTAATATATTTGTATAACCTCTTGGCTCATTATATAAAACATTAGCAATATTATTTAAGGTGGCTAAATCATCAGCTTCTGCACCAAAAGCAAAACTATCAACAATTTTCAAACTATCCAAAATTTTAATAGCTCCATTTGCAAAATTTTCCGCACTAGAAACACTGTATAAAGTTGGAAGTTCTATTACAAGGTCAGCCCCGCCACAAATTGCCATATAAGCTTTAGCCCACTTATTTACAATTGAGGTTTCTCCCCTTTGTGTAAAATTTCCAGATATAACAGCCACACAAAAATCTGCTTCTGCTTCTTGCTTTGCCTTTTGTAAATGATAATAATGTCCATTATGAAATGGATTATATTCTGCAATTATTCCAACTGTTTTAGCCATAAAACACGTCCCCTTTTTATATCAATCTTGTAGTTATTTTTTACGAAACATAAATGTTTCTAACTAATTTTCCCTATTTATTGCACTTTAAAATATTTATTGATATAATATCATAAATTAAAAATATTTACAATTAAATGAGAAAGGAATACAATTTTTGTAAGAATAAATTGTATGGTAAATAATATGGACGAAGTAACAATTTATACAGATGGTGCATGCTCTGGAAATCCAGGTCCTGGAGGCTGGGGAGCAATATTAATGCTTGGAGAAAATAGAAAAGAAATTTCTGGTGGTTCAGAGAATACTACCAATAATATAATGGAATTAACAGCTGTAATAGAAGCTCTTAAAATTTTAAAACGACCTTGCAAAGTCAATATTTATAGTGACAGTGCATATGTGGTAAATGCTTTTTTGCAAAAGTGGATTTATGGTTGGATGAAAAAAGGTTGGAAAACTGCCGGTGGCGATCCTGTGAAAAATAAAGAATTGTGGCAAGAATTATATTCTTTGACAAAAACACATGACGTAACTTTCAACAAGGTAAAAGGCCATGCAGACAATGAATTTAATAATAGATGCGACGAAATGGCAGTAGCAGAAAGTAAAAAGTTTACCCAAGTATAGGTGTTTCGTTTTTTATTAAGTAAGTTACTTATTTGCATAATTATCTTTTTTCTAAAATCTTTTGTTATAATCATGTTATAAAAAACCTCGTTAAGTAAATTAATTAACGAGATTTTTTATATTATATAACTCTAAAATGTTCTACATAAACGTACATACGCGCCTCCTGAAGCAGAAATAGTTCTCATATATCCGCCTTCATAACTTGCCACCCAAGCTACACTAAGACCATCACCTTCTGAAGTCCAATAATACCCATGCAGTCCATAAGTTTCACGATTCGATATAGTAATATTTAGCATCCCAGAAAAAGCTGCTAACTCATTTCTTGTTGGTAAATTCCATCCATTTGTTGCTTGCTGTTTTGCTGGAGCCCACTCACAATAGTTGCTCATTTTATCAGTTAAAGTCATCACATAAAATCTATTATTTCCTGTCCCAATTGGAGTCAAAACGTCCTTTGTTCCAAATTTGTCAGTATAACTCTTCTTGCTTATATAATAATTCTTTGTTTCTGATACAGTAGGTATAGTATATTTTCCATCCGCATTTCCCCAAGTCCCGCTTCCCCCGACTTTGAAATCTTCAAATATTATTCCATCTACCGTTCCATTTCCATCTACATCTGCATAATATCCTACTCCTGAACTTCCAGTAAAAGTGGGAATTTTTACAGTCACTGCATATGCCACTGTTTTTTCATTATAGTTTGTGTTAGATGCACTCTTTACAGTTATTGTTGCACTTCCTGCTCCAACTGATTTTACTGTTACTGTATTTCCACTTACACTAACCGTAGCTACTCCTGTATTTGACGACCATGCACTTATACTTCCAGTACCACTCGCAGTGAATGAAGTACTATTTGGATATGTTATTGTACCACTATAAGATGATAAACTTAAGTTTCCATTTGCTTTATTTACTTTCACTGTTTGTGTAGTGCTTTGAGTTTTATAGCCTGCTTTACTTGCTTGTACTGTTACTGTGAATGATGAGGTATTTGTTACTGTTGGCATTGTCGTACTGTACGTGCCTCCATTTATTGAATACTCTATTTTTGCATCACTTGGAGTTACGTTTACTGTTACAGCATTATGTTGTCTGCCATCATAAGTTCCTGTATATGGGGTTACTCTTAAATTTATACTTCCATTATTTACTGTTGCTTCATAAGTTGCTGTTTTTGATGTGTAATTTATTGTTTCTTCTGTTGTTACTGTTATTATGGCTTTTCCGGCCGTTGTTCCAGGTTTTACTGTTACTGTATTTCCATTTAAACTTGCAGTTGCAATAT